>JADMIO011319498.1_pt1 | contig 88243 bp, 92 predicted proteins | sample 8958161 | NCBI WGS metagenome assembly JADMIO01 (sample SAMN16585339, study PRJNA669376) | soil metagenome | isolation source: Crop rotation soil | place: USA: Cullars Rotation, Alabama | collected 2011 | reverse complement strand
CGCGACTTCAAGTCACGTGAATTCCAAGCTTCGGATCCCACTGTGCTGGAAAGAATTCGATTGCCTGCAATACCCTGTCGACACTGCTGCCATAAACAACTCTTTTGGTCTGGTTGTTATAATAACGCATCGCTCCTCCCAGCACAACTGCAACATCATAAGGTTTATTAATTGTTGAAGCGCTTACAGGTGGTGTTTCCCACCATTGCAACACACTGTTTGTAATAAGAGGATTCGTAAAAAACAGGAGCATTATTATTCCTGCCACCAGGAATTTCCTTCTTCGCTTTTCATTTTTCAGTAATACTGCAGGTAAAAGGCAAAGCATGACCCAGAATAGCGGGCTGCTGATAAAGCTGAAGATCTTTGAGAGAAAGAAGTACATCTTTAAACCGGAAATCAGGATGTGCCGCAAAACTAATCCTTTTCAATATCCATTTCCTTATGTCAAAAGCTTCTGAATTGATTGTGTATGACGGATTGCGAAATGAACAATCACTTGAATATTAAGATTCATTAGCATACATTTGAACTAGCATAATTTAATATCCATGAAACTTCTTGCAATCTATAACCTGAAAGGCGGCGTTGGTAAAACGGCAGCTACTGTAAATCTTGCATACCTGGCAGCGGCCGAAGGATTAAAAACATTGCTGATTGATATGGATCCCCAGGCTGCCAGCAGCTTTTATCTCGGTGTTGAGGGTGATCTGGATGCGGGCGATGTGAAGAAGATGGTGAAAGGGAACTTCGATATTGAGGATAATATACAGGCAACGGCCTATGAGAATCTTGATATCCTTCCTTCAGATACAGATTACAGAAAAATTGAGTTATTCCTTAATGATATGAAAGATGCCAGCCGGTGGCTCAGTGATTTTGTAAGGCCATTACGAAAAGACTATGATCTTGTAATTCTTGATTGTCCCCCGAATATTACATTGCTTACTGAAAATATTTTCCGTAACTCTGATTATATATTAGTACCTGTTGTTCCCACTGTACTCTCCGTAAGAACCTATGAACAGATCCTTGATTATTTTTCAAATTACAGGCTTAATAAGGATAAGCTCATTCCCTTCTTCAGCATGTATGAAAAACGGAAAAACCTGCACAATGAAACAATAAGGAGTTTTGCACGCAAGTTCAAAGAGACCATCAGCGTGCTTATCCCCTACAGTTCCGAAGTGGAAAAGATGGGGATCTATCGTGCACCACTTACTGCTAAGCGGCCAAGTGAAGATGCAAGTAAGGCCTATGTTAAGCTCTGGAAAGGAATAAAAAAGAAAATCGGCTGGCAATAAAACATTTTAAATCAGCTAATTGGCCAATTTTATGGTGCACTTAGCCGAACCACAGCTAATTGGCTAATTTTGGGACATTATGGAGACTGCTCAGCCCTATCATTCAAAAAATAAGATCAGAATTGTAACAGCTGCCTCGCTGTTCGACGGTCATGATGCTTCGATAAATATCATGCGACGCATCATTCAGGGTACAGGTGCTGAGGTGATTCACCTGGGTCATGACAGGAGTGTTCTGGAAGTTGTTAATTGCGCCATCCAGGAAGATGCAAATGCAATTGCCCTCACAAGTTACCAGGGCGGGCATATGGAATACTTCAAGTATATGTATGACCTGTTGAAAGAAAGAGGATGCGGGCATATCAGAATTTTTGGCGGGGGTGGTGGAACAATTCTTCCTGATGAAATTAAAGAGCTGCACAAATATGGCATTGCCCGTGTTTACCATCCTGATGACGGAAGGAAAATGGGATTGCAGGGCATGATCAATGACATGCTTCAGAAATGTGATTTTGCGACTGGATTTAACCTCAACGGAGAAGTAAAAAAACTGGAAAGCAAAGACCATTATGCAATTGCACGATTGATATCATGTGCTGAGAATAATCCTGATGAATTTAGGAATTATCATGCAGAAATAAAAAAAGCAGCTGATAACAGCAAAGCGCCGGTGTTGGGAATCACAGGAACCGGTGGTTCAGGCAAGTCATCATTGGTTGATGAACTTGTACGACGCTTTTTACTTGATTTTAAAGACAGGAAGATTGCAATTATTTCTGTCGATCCTTCCAAGCGCAAAACAGGAGGAGCATTGCTTGGTGACAGGATAAGAATGAATGCCATCAACAATGAACGTGTTTACATGCGTTCACTTGCAACACGTCAGAGTAACCTTGCTCTTTCAAAGTATGTTCGTGAAACGGTTGAAATAATTAAAGCAGCGCATTTTGATCTCATAATCCTTGAAACATCAGGCATTGGACAGAGTGATACTGAAATAACAGATCACAGCCAGATGAGTTTGTATGTGATGACCCCTGAATATGGTGCGGCCACTCAGCTGGAGAAGATCGACATGCTTGATTTTGCAGATGTTATTGCGCTCAATAAGTTTGACAAGCGCGGTGCGCAGGATGCATTGAGGGATGTGCGCAAGCAGTATAAGCGTAATCACCAGCTCTGGGATGCAGGTGATGACTCGCTCCCCGTTTTCGGAACAATAGCTTCGCAATTCAATGATCCCGGCATGAATCGTTTGTACAAGACGGTGATGGATAAGCTTGCGGAAAAAACAGGTGCAGATATTAAAAGTGATTTTCATGTAACTGATGAGATGTCGGAGAAAATATATATAATTCCTCCGCAACGAATCCGTTATCTTGCAGAGATCTCAGAAAATAACAGGAGCTATAATAAATGGGTGGAGGAGCAGAGTAAAGTTGCCCAACAGCTTTACTCGATACAGGAAACCATCATGCATCTTGAAACCACTCAACAGGATAAACTAGTCTCCGAACTCCGTTCTCACTACTCTGAACTCCAGCGCAAGCTTGACGGGATGAATATGAAACTCATTGAGGAGCTTCCTGAAAAAGAGAAATTATATAAGGAAGAGTTTTACAAATTCAGAGTAAGAGATAAAGAACTGAAACTCCAGACATCATCTGAATCATTAAGTCATACAAGAATTCCAAAAGTTGCATTTCCTAAATACAAGGCATGGGGCGACAGGCTGAAATGGTTGCTTGAAGAAAATGTTCCTGGTGAATTTCCCTTTACTGCCGGAGTATTCCGTTTCAAACGTGAAGGCGAAGATCCTACAAGAATGTTTGCAGGAGAAGGCGGACCAGAAAGGACAAATAAGAGATTCCATTATGTGTCATTTGGAATGCCGGCTCACCGTTTGTCAACAGCATTTGATTCGGTAACACTTTATGGCCATGATCCGGATTATCGTCCCGATATATATGGTAAGATTGGTAACAGTGGTGTAAGTATTTGCTGTCTTGATGATGCAAAGAAATTATATAGCGGCTTCAACCTCTGTGATCCCTCAACATCGGTGAGCATGACGATTAATGGTCCAGCTGCAATGCTCACGGGTTTTTTTATGAATGCGGCAATCGATCAGCAGTGCGAATTATATATAAAGGAAAATGGTCTTGAAGCCGAAGTAAAGAAGAAGATCAGTGAAATATTCAAAAAGAAGGGAGTAGAACAGCCGGGGTATTCCGGTGAATTACCAAAGGGAAATGACGGGCTTGGGCTGATGTTGCTTGGAGTGACAGGCGACCAGGTGTTACTGGCTGATATATATAATGCCATAAAAGTAAAAACGCTATCCTCAGTTCGCGGAACAGTGCAGGCTGATATTCTGAAAGAAGACCAGGCACAGAATACATGCATATTCTCTACAGAGTTTGCATTGCGACTGATGGGAGACATGCAGGATTATTTTATCAGGAACAGCATCAGGAACTTCTATTCTGTTTCAATCTCAGGATACCACATTGCGGAGGCAGGTGCAAATCCCATTACTCAGTTAGCATTTACCCTTGCAAATGGATTTACCTATGTAGAATATTATGCAAGCAGGGGAATGAAGATCGATCAGTTTGCGCCCAACCTGAGCTTTTTCTTCAGCAATGGTATCGACCCGGAATATGCAGTGATAGGCCGGGTGGCCAGAAGAATCTGGGCCAAAGCCATGAAGCTGAAATACGGAGCCAATGAGCGGTCGCAGATGTTGAAGTATCACATACAGACCTCAGGGCGATCATTGCATGCACAAGAGATCGATTTCAATGATATCCGTACCACACTCCAGGCATTATATGCTATTTATGATAACTGCAACTCGTTGCATACCAACGCTTATGATGAAGCCATTACAACCCCAACCGAAGGCAGCGTCCGCAGGGCTATGGCTATCCAGTTAATCATCAACAGGGAACTTGGTCTGGCTAAAAATGAAAATCCGATGCAGGGTTCATTTATTATTGAAGAACTGACTGACCTTGTGGAAGAAGCAGTTTTAGTTGAATTTGACCGGATCACGGAGCGTGGAGGGGTTTTAGGTGCCATGGAAACCATGTACCAGAGAGGCAAGATCCAGGAGGAAAGTCTTTATTATGAAACGTTAAAACATACAGGAGAATATCCCATTGTCGGTGTAAACACTTTCTTATCCAGCAAGGGGTCGCCAACAATTATTCCTGCAGAAGTGATCAGGGCAACGCCTGAGGAAAAGGAACAGCAGATCAATACTTTAAAAAATCTGCATAAAGCACATTCCGGTTCATCTGCCCAACTTTTGCGTAACCTTCAATTGACAGCTATCAGGAATGAAAACATGTTTGAGGCCATGATGGAAGTTGCCAAATACTGCTCACTTGGTCAGATTACCATGGCTCTTTTTGAAGTTGGCGGTCAGTATAGACGAAACATGTAATCGCTTGTACTCTGCAAGGCATTTACAGTCTTAACATTTGAAAGGTTTTTGTGATTTTCCCTGTTCAGAATGTTAAATTCCCATTCAGAAACGGATATACCAGTTTAAACATCTATTTTTACCATTCCGAAAATTTTGCTTTTATTTTCTGCAATCCTGTAGTATTATTGTAATGCAATCCGGAAGAAACATAAAAGCCAAAATCTTTGAAACCGGAATGTAAAAGGGTTGGCAGGTCAACCCCATAAAAATGAAATTAAGATTTTTTTAGTGGTAATCGTGGTTGGAATGGAGGGGGCTTAGCCCCCTTCTTCTTTTTCAAACTTTTTCTGTGCAATATTCTAAAGCTTGAATTTTTAATATCGAATCTTGAATCTCAAATCTTGAAGTAATCTTTTCCTAAGCCATATTTATTATCAGTATTAAGTTTCATAGAGTGAGGACTAAATGCTGTCTTGCTAATTGTGTCTTGCTACATGCTACTTATGTCTTGGCTCTTACTTAACATCAACCAGCAACAAGTAATAAGAAACATATAGCTATTTTCCATGAAATAAGTCATATATATATTTACATCCGGCATTCCCTAACCAATGCCATTCATGTTATTAAAGCAATCACCGGTCTTCCGGCTGCTGCTTCCATTCCTTGCCGGTGTGATTGCAGTGATATTTTATTCATTTCCGGTATTCACTGCTTTGTTCTTGTTTGTGATTGCCTGTGCTATATATATAATATTTCTGAACATAAAAATTGTTTCCACTTCTTATGTGATGAGATGGATGACAGGAATTGTTATCAACCTCCTTTTTTATTCATTGGGCTGTATGATCACATGGATGAACACTGATCTGAACAGTACAATTCATTTCAGCAATGTTAAAAGCAGGTTTTATTATGCCGAGATTACAGAACCGCCTGTTGTAAAAGAAAAAACCATTCGCATTATTGCAGCTGTCAAGTATGCAATGGAAGACAATACTACAGTTGCAACAACAGGTAAGCTGATGATATATCTGGAGAACACGGGCAGATCTGCATTAAAATATGGTGATGCATTTATTTTCTACGGAAAACCTGTGAAGGTAAGTGAACCCATGAATCCTTTTGAATTCAACTATGCACAGTACTTGCGATTCCATAATATTTATCACCAGGCTTACCTGGAAGAAAAAGATCTAAAATATGCAGGTATTGGGAATAAAAATCTGCTGTTTGAATCATCCTATTTGCTTCGTGATAAACTGATTGAAACTCTGAAAATGACGATCAGCGATAAGGAAATATACAGTGTGGGTTCAGCATTACTTGTCGGTTTTGATGATGACATCGACCGTTCTGTATTAAACGCTTATTCAAGTTCAGGAACACTGCATGTGCTTTCCGTTTCAGGCATGCACGTTGCCATCATATATAAAGTGCTTGAATGGCTTTTGAAATGGCTGCTGAAAATAAAAAACGGCCGACATTTCTATTTCCTGTCAATCCTTTTGTTTATCTGGTTTTATTCATTTCTCACCGGCATGTCACCATCAGTGATGAGATCGGCGATGATGCTCAGTTTTGTTTTATTGGGAAAATGGTCGGCAAGAAATACAGGTGTGCTGAATACACTTGCCGTTTCCTGCTTTCTTTTGCTTATATATAATCCATATCTATTAACTGAGGCAGGATTCCAGCTATCATTCCTTGCTGTTCTTGGAATTGTTTACCTGCATCCCATGCTGTTCCAGCATTACCTGCCACCCAACAAACTGATGTTCGCCATCTGGAGCATTGTTTCAGTTTCGCTTTGCGCTCAGCTTCTGACATTTCCACTTGGCCTGTTTTATTTTCACCAGTTCCCCAATTACTTTGTTATTGCAAACCTGGTAATCATTCCCGCAACAACAGCTGCCATCTATTGTTGCATTGCACTTGTTATTTTATTTAAGGTTCCTGTCCTGGGATTTCTGTTGGGCAAATGCTGTTATGCATGCATCTGGTTCTCCAATGAGGCGGCAATGCTAATCGACAAACTCCCTTTATCTGTTTCAACTGGTATTGTATTAGATGTTTGTGAAACATTATTTATATATGTAATAATTGCAGCAGGTATTGCATATCTTGTTGAGAAAAGATGGATACAACTTACAACATTTCTTGTAGCAACTTTATTATTTCAGTTAAATATTGTGGCAAAGTATATCAGCATGAGTCAACAGCAGGTACTGTCATTTTACGCAATTAAAAATCATACCGCCATTGGATTTACTGAAGGACGCGATTGTTACCTCTACGCGGATAGAGGGCTGTTAATTGATTCGAATAAAATCAAATTTCATCTCCAGCAGCACTGGTTCAGTCTTGGTACAGTTGAACCTGTCATTATAAATGATTCTGTTCTTCCTGAATATTTGTTTTTTGAGAAAAATATATTGCAGTTTAACAATAAAAGAATTTTTATAGTTGATAGCCTTTCAGCAATGCAACTGAAACCCCGTGCTGCCGGTAAATTACTCGTCGATTATATTTTAATTAGAGGCAATGCTCCAATTAAGATTAAGGAGATACTGAATCATTTCCAAAACCAGAAAATAATTATAGACCTCTCGAATAATTTCCGCAGTATTAAAAAATGGAAGTCAGAAGCCAAAAGGCTGAATACTTATGTGTATTCAATGGATGAAAAAGGCGCGTTAATAATAAAGTTTGCGCCATCAATGCTGATGAAGTGATCGGTTGTGTGTTGGGCGCGGCAATCATATTGTGATATTACCAAGCTTCATGCACAGATTTTACGTCAGCAGATTGCTACTCAGCCTGCGGCGGATCGCAATGACGCTGGCGGAGCTCATAGCCAATCAGTCAGTTTAAATGCTTCCTTCATCCGCACCCCTTTATCCGTGGTTTGCAATGAACAACATTCAATTTTTGGGTCATGTTCAAAGAAAAGTGTATAGTTTCCGGCTGCTGCTTTTTGCAGGAATGTTGTTTTTTCTTCCAGTGTAATTAAAGGACGTGTATCATAACCCATTATGTAAGGAAGCGGAATGTGTGCAGTTGATGGTAAAAGGTCAGCCATATAAACCAATGTCTTTCCCTTATAATTAATATGAGGCAGCATCATTCCATCAGTATGTCCGTTTGCATACATGATCTTAAAACCTGGGTATATCTCGGCTCCATCAGTTGTATATTTCAGCTGACCGCTTTCTTTAATGGGTAAAATATTTTCTTTCAGAAAACTGGCCTTCTCCCTGGCATTAGGTTGCGTTGCCCATTTCCAGTGTGCTTCATTGCTCCAGTAAACAGCATTCTTAAACGCGGGCTCATATATATTTTTTTCTTTGTTGAAGTTAATGCTGCCTCCGCAATGATCAAAATGCAAATGAGTAAGAAAAACATCAGTGATATCATCAAAACCAAAACCTGCCTTCTTCAGCGATTTTTCCAGTGTATCATCACCATTGAGGTAATAATGACTATAAAATTTTTCATCCTGCTTATTACCAATTCCATTATCAATTAATATCAGTCGCTTATCCAGTTCAACCAAAAGACAACGCATGGCCCAGTTGCAAAGGTTATTCTCATCAGCAGGTATAAGTTTATTCCATATTGATTTCGGCACTACGCCAAACATAGCCCCACCGTCAAGCTTGAAGTAGCCTGTATTGATTGTATGTAATTTCATGTTCACAAATTTAATTTTTAGCACGGGATTAAAGATCCTGAGTTAGAATAATTCTGAAACTTGATTTTACCCTATATCCTCATTGCGAATGAAGGGTTAGCCAGAGTGGTGGGCGAAGAAATCTCATTATTTTTAATCGTCATTGCGAACGAAGTGAGAGCCTGTGCCATGGGCGAAGCAATCTCATCTTGCATAGCCTTCACATCATGCATAATACCAGACAGAAAAAGATTGCTTCAGTCGTTTTCACTCTATAGCAATGACGGATAAGTATATCAATAGCTAATTTTCAAATTCAATCAGCAATCACCAGTTTTTCGTTGCTCTTCAAAGCAGCAAGATATTCCTGCTGGTTGCAAAAAACTTTATTGTTGGTTTTATCATGACTGGGATAAACAAAAATGGTTGTCTCCATCTTATTCTTTGCACACATTTCATCAATGCGCTGCTTTCCTTTTGCATCCCTTATAAAAATCAAATTCACAAGCATGGGATTAATATCTTCACCCAGCATTTCTTTAAATGTGTAATTGGCTGATCCGGCAAAAACATAAATGTTGAAATGATAACCGATTTGCATGTTACAGGGTTGGGCTTTTGAAAAATAGCTTGTCAGGATGAACAATGAAAGAAATATCTTTTTCATAATATTGATTGCTTTTGCGAAGTTAAATATAAATCAAGAAATCCCTCTTAGAGGAAACTATTTAAATGGGCGATTCAATCTGGACAATTGATAGTAACGAAAATCTAATAGCTCACAAATTGCATGAACTTCTTTTCCATTGTTGAAAAAGTAGCTATTAAAAAAACTAAAATGGATGTTCAGAGTGAATTGTGAAGTAATCAAATTCCTGATCTTTGAACCATGAACGTCCACTTCATTGCCATTGGCGGATCTGCCATGCACAACCTGGCTTTAGCATTGCATTCGAAAGGATATTCCATCGCCGGTTCTGATGATGAGATCAATGAACCATCAAAAACCCGGCTTGCAAATGCAGGAATATTACCAGCGAAAATCGGCTGGTTTCCTGAAAAGATCACAAAGGAAATTGATGCAGTCATACTCGGCATGCATGCACGTGCAGATAATCCTGAACTGATTCGTGCAAAGGAATTAAACCTGAAAGTTTATTCATATCCTGAATATCTCTTTGAGCAGTCAAAAAATAAAAAGCGTGTGGTGATTGGCGGCAGTCATGGCAAAACAACAATCACTGCCATGCTGATGCACGTGTTGAAATTCTGCAAGGTGGATTTCGACTATATGGTAGGAGCACAGCTGGAAGGTTTTGATACAATGGTAAAAATTACAAATGATGCTCCATTGATGATATTGGAAGGTGATGAATATTTATCATCACCCATCGACAGGCGTCCGAAGTTTCATTTATATAAACCCGACATTGCATTACTTAGCGGAATTGCATGGGATCATATCAACGTATTCCCGACATTCGACAATTATGTTGAGCAGTTCCGAATTTTCGTCAACCAGGTGCCTCCCGGGGGGATGATCATTTATTGTAAGGAAGATGATGTTGTTAAGGAAGTCTGTGAAAATACTTATCCGTCAGTCGGGAAGATCCCTTATGGAGTTCCGGATCATGAGATCATGAAAGGCACCACATATATATTGCATGATCACATGAAAATACCATTGCAGATTTTCGGGGAACATAACCTGATGAATATGAATGGCGCAAGGCTTGTTGCAAACCAGCTTGGTGTTGCAGACAAGGATTTTTATCGTGCGATCACAACCTTTAAAGGCGCGGCACGCCGTCTTGAAAAAATTGCAGAGAATGAACACCTTGTTGTCTATAAGGATTTTGCTCATTCACCAAGCAAGCTGAAAGCAACCATTGAAGCCGTTCAGAAACAATTCAACGACAGGATTGTTGTCGCATGCATGGAGCTTCATACATTCAGCAGCCTGAGTGAAGACTTTCTTTCTCATTACAAAGATTCAATGTACAGTGCTGATGAAGCAATTGTTTATTTCAATCCAAAAACGATTGAACATAAAAAATTAAAACCGATCACCATTGATCAGGTCAAAGAAGCCTTTAACAGGAATGATCTGCATGTTTTTAATGATACTGGAGCATTGACTGATTTCCTTCAACAAAAAAAATACAACAACCACGTATTGCTGATCATGACATCAGGCAACTTTGATGGAATCAACATCAATGAATTCGGGAAAGAATTAGCCAATGGGTCATGGTGAGCGTAGCCGAACCATGACCCATTGCTGCTTCCTAGCTATTCATCGACACCAAAAACTCTTCATTCGATTTTGTTCCTCTCATTCTTTCAAGGAGGAACTCCATTGCTTCAAGCGGAGTCATGTCAGCAAGGTGATTTCTCAGAATCCACATCTTCTGCATCATTTCACGATCTAATAATAAATCTTCACGTCGTGTGCTTGATGCAACAAGATCGATTGCAGGGAACATGCGCTTATTGGCAAGTTTCCTGTCAAGCTGCAGTTCCATGTTACCTGTTCCTTTGAACTCTTCAAAAATCACTTCGTCCATTCTTGAACCGGTATCCGTTAATGCAGTTGCAAGAATAGTTAGTGAACCACCATTCTCAATTTTACGCGCCGCGCCGAAAAATCTTTTAGGCTTCTGTAATGCATTTGCTTCAACACCACCTGATAATACTTTACCTGATGCAGGAGCCACCGTATTATATGCACGTGCAAGACGTGTGATTGAATCAAGAAGTATTACAACATCATGCCCGCACTCAACCATGCGTTTGGCTTTTTCAAGAACGATGTTTGCAATCCTTACGTGACGATCGGCAGGCTCATCAAATGTTGAAGCGATCACTTCAGCTTTAACGCTCCTTGCCATGTCAGTTACCTCTTCAGGACGTTCATCAATCAGCAGGATAATAAGATATGCTTCGGGATGATTGGCAGCGATTGCATTGGCAACTTCTTTCAATAAAACTGTTTTACCTGTTTTAGGCTGTGCAACGATCAGTCCTCTTTGTCCTTTACCAATAGGAGCGATCATGTCCATTACACGTGTCGAGTAATTCGACTGACCGTTTATCAGGTTGAATTTCTCATGTGCGAACAATGGTGTTAAGAAATCAAAAGGCACCCTGTCGCGAACGATGACGGGATCCTGGCCATTGATACTTTCAACTTTAATAAGCGGAAAATATTTTTCTCCTTCACGAGGCGCACGAACAGCACCGCGAACAGTATCACCGGTTTTCAAACCAAACATTTTGATCTGTGCAGATGATACCTGTACATCATCAGGTGAAGGCAGATAATTATAATCTGAAGATCTCAGGTAACCTGAATTATCCTGCATGATCTCAAGTACACCTTCACTGACTATGGCTCCGCCGAAATCAAAAGAGGCATCGGCAGGCAATCTGCGTTCTCTCATCATGTTTCCTTCCGGAGCATGAGTAGTAATTGGTTCTTTCGCAATTACGGTATCTTCCTGGTTATTCTGCTTCTGCTGGTATTCAAATTCTGCCTGCGGCCTTGGAGGCGGAATCCTTTTAACCTCAGTCTTTTCACCATATGAATGTGGCATGTACTGAACACGGCCCTGAACATTATCATCTCCTGAATCAGGTATGATGCGCTGACGTTTTGGTCTCATTCCATGGTCAGTGTTTGTTGCTGCAACAACAGGCTGAGGTGCAGGCTCCTTTCTTTCCGGTTTTTCTGCCTTTTCATGGCGTTCGGCTTTCTCAGGCTTTTCCACCTTTTCTTGTTTCTCTTGTTTTTCAGCTTTCATTGGTTTTTCTGAAGGTTTCTTTCTTTCCCTGGTAGGTTTGTCTATTACAGGAACATCAATGCCAAGTACTTTAAAGTCGATTTCAGGATTTAATGCCTGGTGATCGAGGATTTTATATACTAAGTCCTGCTTTTTAAGGCTGTCATAGTTTTCTATCTTAAGCTTCTTCGCGATTTCCTTTAGCTCAGGAAGTAATTTCTCATTTAATTGCAGGATGTCGAACATCTGAAAATTGGTTTAATAAATTATGTATTGGGTGTAAAGTAAAAATGTGTCCATGAGGAACCTGATCTGCCACTAGTTTGCCCCGGTTTTAACATACCTCACGATAGAGTGCATGCATGAAAGCAAATAATGGAAGAACAGAATAATTAAATATGTAGGATTTCTTTTGGAATAATGTACCGCAGGAAACTTGAGTGGATTTTGAAATAAAGGGGTTGAAAACCCAACCCTGTGATGCAATGTTACACAATTTAACGGATATATGCCAAATTTTGTTGCGCTAAAAGGATTGTTTTTTATTAACAGGCTTATTGACATCTTTGCAGGGCAATTTCATTAGCATGATACAACGCATTCAAAGTATTTTCCTGCTTATTTCAATTGTCTGTTCACTGGCAGCTTTCTCAATTCCGGCATTTAATCTTCATCCCACAGCAGGAAACACCGGCGATATCTATAAGATCACGGCTCTTAAAACCTTAATCATCTCGGCTGAAAACAAAAAAGACCTCGTAATTAACTGGTCACTGGTGGTTATCAATTCCCTGGCAATTATAATGATGTGCATTTGCCTCTTCAGGTATAATAGCCGTAAACTACAGGTAAAAATCTGCAACTGGCTTATTCTGGTGATGGCAGGACTTATACTGATGTATTTTTTCCAATGGAAACAGATCAGTGTTCTTGCCGGAGCATTTTATATTACCAAATTTGAATCAGGAACGGCGCTTATAGTAATATCCCTGATCATGATCTGCCTTGCACGCTATTTCATTCAAAAGGATGAAGCGCTTGTTCGCTCGGCCGACAGGTTAAGGTAATGCTCCCCTGAGTCCAAGTTCAACAACTTCCACATTCTCAATTTTATTTCCATCAATATTAAATTTCAGCATTGTTCTTATATGATGAAATCCATATTTGCCAGCGGCTCCCGGATTCATATATATAAGGTGATGATCAGCATCTCGCATCACCCTTAATATATGTGAATGTCCGCAGATAAAAAGGTCGGGCTTCACATTGTTAATTTCATCTCTTACATCGGCATTGTATTTTCCCGGATAGCCTCCAATATGTGTGATGAAAACTTTAACAGATTCACATTGAAAATGCTGGTTCTTCGGCCATGCATTACGAACTGTATGATCATCGATGTTGCCATGCACAGCGCGCAAGGGTTTTATTTCATTCAGCTCGTCGGCAATTGCAATTAAACCAATATCACCTGCATGCCATATCTCATCAGCTGCATGAGCATGCATCCTGATTGCATCATCAATAAAATTATGGGTGTCTGATAGAAGCAGGATCTTTTTCATCTGCCTGTATTCAGATCTAACTGTTGTTTTTTAGCTTCCTGTAAAGCGAAAATGAAACAAGAAAAACTCCGATCGCCGCACCTAATGTAATCAATGATAATGCAGTTACCATGCGTATATGATCATTCATCTGCAGACGCATAACGTTGGCAATGGTAATGATAATTGCAATTGCAGAAATGCGCATGCTGCGCTGTAGCCCGGAAAGATCCATCTTAATTAATTTTGAATGTTGGATTTTGAATGTTGAATCTATTATTTCAGAGTCTGAATAAATTATTAGATAGGCAAAACAATTTCGATTTATATAATTCAAAATTCAACACTTAACATTCAACATTAATTCTAGTTCATCATCACCGGCATCACTAGCATCAACAGATCTTCTTCAGCTGCCGACTGATTCTTTGGCGGGGTTAACAGTCCTGCACGGTTTGGCAACGACATTTCAAGTACGATGTTTTCAGTTGAAAGATTGGTAAGCATATCAGTAATGAAACGCGCATTGAAAGCAATCTCAATGTCTTTTCCATCATAACTGCATGTTAATCGTTCGTTGGCATCATTGCCAAAATCCATATCCTCAGCTGAAATATCGATCTGGCTTCCTGCTATCTTAAGCTTTACCTGGTGTGTTGTTTTATTGGAGAATATACTTACCCGTTTTATTGCATTCAGGAATGACTGTCTGTCAATCGTGAGTTTATTCGGATTATCCAGTGGGATGACTGCTTCGTAATTCGGATATCTTCCATCAATAAGCCTGCATATCAGACTGAAATTTTCAAAACCGAAAAATGCATTTGCCTCATTGAAGTCGATTTTAACAGACGCATTTACTCCCGGCAGATTGGATTTCAATAACTGAAGCGGTTTCTTGGGAAGAATGAAAGAAGTGTCTTTTCCCGCCTTGGCATCATTTCTTCTGTACCGGACAAGCCTGTGAGCATCAGTGGCGACAAAGATGGCTCCTTCCTTTGTGAACTGGCAGAATACACCGGTCATCACTGGTCTTAATTCATCAGTTCCTGTTGCAAATAATGTTTTATTGATAGCGCCAAGTAAAGCGTCACTTGACATTGTAATGGTGTTCGGCTTTTCAATTGAAGGGATCTTTGGAAACTCATCACCATTCAATCCTGTTAGTTTGAATTTACCCGCATCAGAGCTTATTTCGATCTGAAAATTATTGTCATTGATCTTGAATGAAAGCGGCTGTTCACTGAATGTTTTTAAAGTATCAAGCAGAATCTTAGCAGGGATGGCAACCTTGCCTTCATCTTTGCTTTCAACAGGTAAAGTAACTGTCATTGTTGTTTCAAGGTCTGATGCTGAAACCCTTAGCTGGCCCTTATTCAATTCAAAAAGAAAATTTTCAAGAATAGGAAGGGGAGTGCTGGTTTGTAAAGCACCGCTAATGCTGTTAAGATGCTTAAGCAGTGTATTGGAAGAAACAACAAATTTCATTGGCTGGTATGGTTTATCGGAGCAAAGATAGGTTTTGAATCCTATTTCCTGCCTCCGGAACGGTCAATAAAGTAGTCAGGAGTTTTTAACAATTTGAACCACTGGAAGTACTGGCAGACATACCAGTTTTTGTCTCCCTCTACTGACAGATAAAACCGGTCAGGATCATAAACCCGATCTGTAATTGTTGTTTTTTCATTCTCAGGCAGCATCGTTTCCCCTGCAAACTTCTTGCGGTAAAGTCTAACTTTTTTCACCTCTCCGCCCATTAAAGTTACCTCTACCGACTTAAATGGCTGCGCTTTAGCCAGTGAATCTCTGAATCCAGCAGGCATATTTTCAAAGATCTTTTCATAGTAGATATTTCCAAAACCTGTGATATATCCCGCAACCTTAGCTATGTCAACAGGCTTAACAACCATTGCTTTATTATTGGTGATTGTGAATGTACTGTCGGGTGATTTTATGAGTATAAGTGATGAATCAGGGTGATCATAATCCGCTACTGCCACTTTCTGTATTGAATTGGGATTGTAATTAAAGATATGCTTGCTTTGCCATTCATTTTCGTCAAGTTGAAATCGTGTTGTGAGGTAACCATTAAACCCGGGAATGAACATGGCGAATGGAACAGAAGATCCTTCCAGGTACATATATGTTCCAAGATTATCAAGTGTGGGATGACCTACGTAATATGTTTTGATGATATTATTGTTGCTGTAGATCTCAACTTTAATTGCATTTGCCGCAAGAAGCTTCATTACAGTGTTATAAGCATTCTTGCCTACAGGATTTCTAACCTGCATCGACTTCATTGTATATAATAAAGTATTGACAAGATCCTGACGGGCGGTGAACTTTTTATTGACCATCCATGATCCTGCATTTCTCTCGAGCAAAATACTTTTACCCTGTCTGTCAGCCATGAAAATACGATCAACGGCGGCAGTGTCATTTATTGCAAAATCACTCAGCTCTTTCCTGATGGTGCCCGTTGAACCTGAATAAATGTAATAGCCGGCAATGGCCGCAAGCAATACAAACAGAATTATATATATACGGTTTTTCTTCATAAACTATTCCGGGTCATGCAATTTTATTTTGCATATTTTCTTTTTCGCCTGTTGGATTTAATAATGCCGAATGAAATGATGAGCATAACAGGCAGGGCACAGTTGATTACTTTCAGCATCTGTTCTTTATCTTCCACCATCTGCGGATCAAGCATTCTTATTTTAAACTCTTTGTTCCTTACAGTCATGAGGCCGCCGTCATCAGTGAGGTAATCAACAATATTCTGCATAAAGCTCCTGTTGCCAAAAAATGTTCCTGTATATTTATCATATCCGCAAGCAAGTGCACGGCCTTTCTGAAATTCATTTCTTGTTACATCACCATCCGATATCACTACCATTTTTGAACGTTTAACGGAATGATCTTTAAATGCGATCGAAGTATCATTCAGTATTACTGGTTCAAGCCTGTTCTTGTAATTCGATTGAAACTCTCCTTCAAGCAATACTGCCGTAATTAAATGCTGCTGCCTGTATTGTGATGGTTCGGGTTTGCGCTGCATAATTCCCAGACTTACACGGACAGGAGCAGGAGCAATACGTGTATATTTTGATGTTGTAAGCAATACACTTTTACTGATCCCTGAGGTTGCAATGGTATCAATGGTACTGACAAACATTCCCTTAATAGAATTCAGGTTGTTTACTACAGGATGTTTATCAGCGGGAGCCATCACAGGAAAATAAAACCAGGGACGTAACTGTGTGCGCGGCTGATTGCCGATAAATCCTGTAACAACAGGAATTGGCGATGATTGAAGATCAAGAACCAGGTCATAATTGATACGAACTCCAAAACGGAAGAGCATGTCGTCAAGATTAAGCGGTCGTCCCAGTGCCATGGTCTCACCTCGTGTACTCAAACTGTCCATCGTCACCTGCATCTGGTCAATGAGCCAGACAACATTACCGCCATTCATGATGTACTGATCGAGGATGAACTTATCCTTTTCATCAAAAGCGGTATCGGGCTTTGCAATGATGATGGTTTTATAATCATTAAGAATGCCGAGTTGATGATTGAGAGGTACACGCTTAACATTGTATGAAAGCTTGAGTACATTGGAAACATCTTCCACATCGCGCTGACCCAGTTCACCATGACCTTCAAGAAAGGCGATATTGGGTTTTATCGGATTTGTAACTTTCTTAATCGCATTTACCAGTTCATATTCGAGATTTTGAATAGAGTTGTTCAGCATCTGCGCACTTGACACTCCAAGCTGGTCTTTTAAAAGTTGAACAGGAACTTCTTCATTGCTGAAGCTTACCAATGCACCCGGAAAAATAATTTTCTGTGTGGTTCCTTCTTTTGTTTTTGATTCAAGATTGGTTGGTTGCAGTCCTTTCTCAGCAAGCTGCCTGTAAAGATTATTTCTTTCTTTCTCATCAGGATTTGCAGAAGGATCGATGAATTCATATTCAAGATTGCCCTTTGAATAATTTCTCAACTCATCAATCATTTCACGGGTTGCATTTCTCAGTTGCTGAAACCCTGCGGGAAAATCACCCTCAAGATAAACCTTTATATATACAACATCCCTTAAGCTGCCAAGAGTTTTTTTGCTCGCTTCAGAAATGGTAAATCTTTTATCACCTGTCAGATCAATTCGCGCAAAAACAAATGATGAGATCACATTGGCAAAAATGATGATGCCTGTCAGTAGTAATAGCTGAAACACATGTTGTGATCTGATTGACTTATTTTTCTTCAAAATGAAATGGTATGTTAATGTTTGTTCTCTTTTTTATTATATCCATTAGTCATTGGTCAATTGTTAATTGTCATTTATGAATAGTTCACATCATAATCACTATTCAATAATATCACCTTTGACTAATGACCTGTTTCACCACTTCCTGCTCTCAACAACCGTTTTTGTTATCATGAGGAATACAGCAGTAAGTGATATGAAATAAACCACGTCTCTTGTATCAATTATTCCTCTGCTTAAACTGATATAATGAGTATTGATACTGAGATTATATACAAGTGCATTCAGCCATCCTTCCTGGATGATGCCAGCAATATTTTCAAATCCCTGGAGGCAGAAGAGACAAAGGAAGAATGCAATGATAAATGCAACAACCTGGTTGTCGGTTACAGATGATGCAAATACGCCAATGCTCACAAAACCCGCACCTAATAATAACAGTCCGATATAAGAACCTGCAATGGCACCGGTATCAACATTTCCGGCTGGGAGACTGCAGAGGTAAATGGTGATATAATAGATAATTGTCGGAAGCAACGATATCAGCACAAGCAGAACTCCGCTGATATATTTCGCGAATACTACCTGCATCTCAGTAAGTGGCTTTGTAAGCAGAACTTCAATAGTTCCCGTTTTTGTTTCCTCTGCAAATAGCCGCATGGTTATTGCGGGGATCAGAAATAAATAAACATACGGTGTAATAATGAAAAGTCCATCCATTACGGCATACCCGTTTTCAAGAATGTTAAACTCACCTCCCGGGAATACCCATAAAAAAAGACTGATTGTCAGCAGGAAAACAATAACAACTATATAGCCGATCAGCGAATTAAGAAAACCATTAACTTCTTTCCTGATTAACGTCAGCATATTACCTTATAGGGGTTGGCAAATATAATTCAGAATGTTGTGCAGTACGGTCGATCAGCAGTCATAATTTCAAATCCATGAATTACTGTTTATTTCTTCTGTAATCTGACTTCTTTCCTCGTAACTATCTTCGCTTTCATTCGTAAACATAATATTCAATAAGGCAGTAATTGGAAATCTCTGTTCAGATCATTTTAACTGTTATCATCTGCATGCTTACAGCCATGGTGCTATACCTTTGGCAGCTTGCGAGATCCAGGCATAAGATCATCAGGCGCGAATCATCACTCAAGTCTCTTTTCGAAAACAGGAATGAAGCATGGATCATCTTTGATGCTGAATCACTTGCCGCAGTTCGTGCCAATCAGAAAGCAATGAACTTATTCGGCATTTACCGCAACAGGAACCTCAAACAACTTTCCTTCAAAAATATTTTCCGTGATCCGTTAAGTGATGAAGAAGTGCAGCTGCTATATACAGCCATCGACCAGGAAACCTTCACAAACCGCATGCTTCAATGCAGCGGACTTGGAGGAAGGTCGTTTAAAGCAGCAGTAACAATCAGCAGGATCTATGAAGGAAATCTGTTCTGCAGGTTCGCGGAATTTCCCTTACGGTTTGATATCGGTAATAAAACAATTGGCCCGTCTCAGCCGACAAAATGGGAAGAGAAAGATGAAGTTAATCAGAATGAGGTAAAGGAGTTAAAGTCAGAACAAACAGTAAAGGAGAATTTCAGCGCTCAGTCACTATTTTCAGTTAATGATGAATTGGCGGGCATCGAAATCTCACAACTAGCACTTGTATGGATCAATTCCGATCAGAAGATCATAAAATTTACGCGGCAATTCAGCGAACTTACAGGCTATGATGAAAGTGAATTATACTTACTCCATCTCAATGATATTACCAACCAGGTAAGGGGAGCAACAGAAAACAAGGTTGCCGGACTGATGAGTGGCAGTATGATCTTTTTAACGGAGGAAAGAACATTGCTTCGAAAGAACCGGGATAAAATAACAGTGCGATGCGAAGGAATGATGACAGGCAATAAGGGAGTTGCATTGCTTAAGCTTGATGATATCTCAGGTCAGAAGTCTATGGAGCGCGAGCTGATCTATACAAGGGATAATCTATATGCCGCTGTTGAACATTCAGCGGAAGCAATATTTGCCGTTGATACGCTTGATAAAATAACAGTACTCAATACAATTTTCCGCAACCGTTTCTATGAAAAGTACGGAATAAGACTGAAGAATGGGATGCATTATGGCGAAGCATTACCAAAAGAACAGCGGGCTGAGTGGAGGAAAACCCTCACAGATGTACTTCGCGGAAAAACAATTATATATAGAGAGAAATATACAACGCTCGAAGGTAATGAGGAGTTTCATGAGGTATCACTTCATCCTGTTTATTCAGTAGATAACCAGCTCATCAATGGAGCGGGTTTCTTTTCACGCGACATAACCCAGCAGATCATTCATGAAAATGAATTGCAGAAGGCAAAGGAAACCGCGGAGAAAGCGACAGAGGCGAAGTCACGTTTCCTTGCGACGATGAGTCATGAGATACGAACGCCATTGAATGGAATAATAGGAATGGCCGAGCTGTTGCGTACAACAAAACTTGACTTGGAGCAACATAATCTCCTGAATAAAATAAGAGTAAGTGGTGATGCATTGTTGCAGGTGATCAATGAAGTGCTTGACTTCTCGCAGCTGGAAGCCGACAGGATGCAACTCGATCTGAAACCATTTTCAGTTGAGCAACTCATTAATGAAGCAACAGATATACTGTCAGTTAAGGCGCAAGAAAAAAATCTGCATGTTGTAAGACTCATCAGTCCTGTTGTTCCCAAAGTGATCATTGGTGATAAAGCAAGACTTCGCCAGGTAATTGTAAATCTTCTTGGTAATGCAATCAAGTTTACATCCGAAGGCAGTGTTCAGTTAGAAGCTGATGCGGAAAAAATAAAAGGGAGGAATGATATAAAGCTTCGGATCTCAGTGAAAGATACAGGCATTGGAATGAAACCTGAAACAATGTCTAAGTTATTCAGGGAATTTTCGCAGGCTGACAGTGCCACATTTGGCAAATATGGCGGAACGGGACTTGGACTGATCATCAGCAAGAGGATCATTGAGCTGATGGGAGGAACAATTAATGTTGAAAGTGAATATGGCAAGGGCAGTAACTTTTATTTCAACATCACTGTTCCAATTGCAACAGAAGCAACAGTTGAAAATGCAAAGGCATTCGTAGCATTTACCATTGACCAGGACCTGGCCAGGAATTTCCCGATGAATATTCTTGTTGCAGAAGATAATGACGTTAATCAGTTGCTGATGGTGAGTATTCTAAAGCAATCAGGTTATTATGCTGATACAGCTTCTTCAGGCAATGATGTGCTGGAAAGACTTACCAGGAAAAAATATGATCTCATCTTTATGGATGTACAGATGCCCGGTATGGATGGCATCACAACGACTAAAGAAATTATCAGGATATATAATGGTAATCGTCCTGTAATAGTGGCGATGACGGGATTAGCAACTGACTCAGATAAACAGCGATGCCTGGATGCCGGAATGGATGATTATATATCAAAACCGATATTGATCGAAGACATTCACAGGATGATCAGGAAATGGCAGAAAGCAGAGAGAAGTGAAAATGTAAATACAACAGAAAAGATGGAAAAGACAAAGGATGTTACTGTAAATTCAAGCCTTGATAATTTTGTTTTACTTGATCCTGCAGCCGTGCAACGACTACGCGATATTGCTGCTAAAACAGATCCTGCATTTGTGAACCAGGTCATTACATTATTTGAACGGCAGGTGCCTACTGGCATTTTTGAAATTGAAGACAGTGCAAAGTCGGGTGAGTATCTCAAGATGTCACAGTCTGCGCATAAGCTGAAAGGCACATGTATGAATGTTGGCGCCAAGCAACTCACTGAGGCATTCCGTATCATCGAACAAAAAGGAAATAACAGTGATACCCGCCAGCTGACAGATTATGTAGCGAAGTTAAAGCCGTTATATGATCAGACGTTAGTTGCTTTCAGGAAAGAACTTTTCGGGGAGAAATGAAGGTCAGTTTCTGGTTTCTGATTCAAGTCAGCAGATTAAATTAAATACAAAATTCCAAAACTCTCTAATTAATAACCTATACCGAATAGAACCCTATATTCTATATCTCACCATGTATTTTCAAAATCAGCGCTCACATACTCGTGATTTCTTTCCGTATAAATAGTATCTCCACTTTTTTTGCCGATGATTAAAGCTGTTTTTCCTGCAAGCTTCATTAAAAAGGCAACGGGTGTAAGGATGATGAAAAATATTACAGATAAAAGAATTTTTCCATTAATAACGCCAAGTATTGCTGCAAACTTAAGCCAGAATTTAGTGATCAGCCCACCGAAGAACGCTGAGAATAATCCAATACCCGAAAATACAGCTGCAAGGGTAAGAAAGATCTTTGCATGAAATATATAATACAGCACAAGCATGCCGAATGTTATGGCAAGGATTGTTTCAAAACGTTTTTCTTTTGTTATCATCAGAATAGCGTATATATAAACGGAGCAATAGCCGATGCCCCTCCAAGTACTATCAGAACACCAATTAGCAAGAGAACAATGATGACAGGCGCCAGCCACCATTTCTTACGTTGCTTCATAAAATTCCAAAGATCTTTAAGGAAGTCCATCTTAATTCTTTTAAGTAATAATGATGTTTAAATAAATACTTATCAATTTAGGTAAAAGGTTATTACACAGTTCAATATTAATTATTAACTAACAACCAACAACTAACAACCAACAACTATAACTATTAACTATTAACTATTAACTATTAACTATTTCGTTGCAAATATACTTTCAACAACCGGAAACATACTCAACGCAATTACATTTCCTCCTGCTGGTGACAAATGACAATAGTCGACAAATAACTGTTTACTGGCATATTGCTTTTTATTGAAATCTATATTCAGGTCTATATACGGCACATTGTATTTTTTAGCGAGAACATCGAGTTCACCATTTACAACAGGGTAGAGCAACCTGACATTTTCATCTTTATGGAGAAAATTCTTTTCATTTTGCGATAACAATACAGTATCACGCAATACAAGCATTGGCTGAAGACAAACTAGAGATTTAATACCTTCATGCTGCAAAATGCTGATGTTGCTTTCAACGGAACGCAGGAAATCTTTTTTTGCTGTTATTTTATGTTGTGCAATGCACTCTGCATCGCTGCTGTATTCTTTATATGATCTTACAGGCATTTCATCATACGAAGATGCATCTGAATTCAGCATCCATGCATATACACCTCTTGCGAATCCACTGTATTTACTCAGCCATAACCATCCGTAAGTACACCAGCCTTTCAGACTTGCATGCTGTAACCGGGGTTTCCAGAACTGGTACCGGTTATTTCCCATGTAATCATGCTGTGGATTATTAAAATAATGGTCATTGGCACCATCCATGAATATAACCAGGTCAGGATCATAATCGATCAGTTCAGATAATATATATGCCGTATGCTGAAAGACCTGGTACCCGGTAACCGCAGCATTGATCACTTCAAACTTCTTTCCCGGATGTCTTTTTTCCAGCATTTTCTCAAGATAGAAATCTATTGTCTGGTTCATATATATATGCACCAGCGGATATGGAGCCGCAGTACTTATTCCGTGTGCCGCTGATCCGCCAAGTAAAAATATCCTGTATGTGCCCGCTGGTTTATTTATTGTAACATCTTTTGTTCTTCTGAATCCCTGGTTATTGATTATGATCCAGTCTTTCTTTCCGTCGCCCTCATGAAAACCGGGAATGTGTTCATAGACCCTGTAGGAGTTAAAACGGAATTTCGCGTGAACAGATTTTTTTAAAACAACAGCAAGGTAAACTCTTCCAAAAATTTCAAGACATATCAGCAAAAATACTGTAATGAATAAAAAGTATTTCCAGTTGAATTTCTTCCTTGCAGGTCCGTCGGAATGCTGTTTCATAAACTTTGACTTTTAAAAATGCCGGAAGTTCATTTTACGTAACTGGCAACCGGTATCCTGGTTCGGGCAAGTTAAAATAAATAACTTTTTTAACCGCTTCATCTAATCAAGTTGGTATTCTTCTTTCCAGTTATCTTTCTCCTTCCACTCAGGCTGATCGCCTTTGCAAAAAAGGAAATTGCCGATAACGAGGTAATCCATCTCTGTCCGCATTAAACATTTATATGCGTTCTCCGGGGTGCATACAATTGGTTCGCCTCTCACATTAAAGCTTGTATTGATAAGTACGCTGCAGCCGGTTTGTTTTTTAAATGATGATAATAAGCTGTAAAACTGAGGATTTGTTTCTTTATGCACTGTTTGTATTCTTGCTGAATAATCGATATGCGTTATTGAAGGAAGATCGCTTCTCCTGAAATATAGTTTTTCCTTAATGGGCAATTTGTCATAGCCTTCAGGAAGTTTATTTCTTCTTGATTCAACAACATCCTGCACCAGCAGCATATATGGAGATGTCCCTTTCAATTCAAAATATTGTGATGCATCTTCAGCAATAACTGCAGGAGCAAATGGCCTGAATCCTTCCCTGTATTTTATCTTCAGATTTAATTTCTTCTGCATGTCAGGGTTTCGCGGATCGGCGATGATACTCCTGTTACCCAATGCACGCGGACCAAACTCCATCCTGCCCTGGAACCATCCGATCACATTACCATCAGCAAGAAGTGATGATACCTTATCAGTGAGCTTATCAAAATCATCGTATTGCGTGTATACAGCGTCATACCGCTTAGACATATACTCAATATCAAGCGTTGAATACTTCGGACCGAGGTAAGCTCCTTTCATCTCATCGGCGGCACCAGTGATTTTTCTTTCTTTGTTGTAATAAATATAATACGCCGCCAGTGCACAGCCCAGGGCACCGCCCGCGTCACCGGCTGCCGGCTGAATATATATATTGCTGAATATATTTTTATTCTGGAGCAATCCGTTCGCAACACAATTAAGCGCTACACCACCAGCAAGACAAAGATTTTCGGAACCGGTAAGTTTCTTCGCTTCCGCTGCCATCAGTAAAACGATCTCTTCAGTAACTTTTTGTATTGCCAGTCCGAGGTTGCAGTGATGCTGTTCAAGGGCTGATTCAGGTTTTCTCACCGGAAATCCGAACAGCTTTTCCCACTCAGCATCATTACTCATCCGCAAACCTGTAGCATATGTAAAATAATGCTGGTCGAGCCAGAGGGAGCCATCAGGATAAATTCTGATAAGTTTTGATTTAATGGTATTTACAAATTCATTGGTTTGCATACCCTCATTACCATATGGAGCAAGTCCCATCAGTTTGTATTCACCGGAGTTAACTTTAAAGCCAAGGAAGTAGGTGAAGGCTGAATACAGCAATCCAAGTGAATGGGGAAAACGAAGTTCTTTCAGTATGCTCACCTTATTATTCTCACCCTTACAGATGGAAGCTGTTGCCCATTCACCCACACCATCAATGGTAAGTATTGCAGAATTCCTGAACGGAGAAGGATAGAAGGCACTTGCAGCATGTGATAAGTGATGTTCAGGAAACAGCAGCTTCAGCTTCTTTTTATCATAAGCCTGAACCAGGCTTAGTTCATCACGGATAAGCTTCTTAAGAAACATCTTCTCCTTCAGCCATACAGGCAGGGCGGTTAAGAATGATAAAAGTCCTTTTGGGGAAAAAGCGTAATAAGTTTCAAGCAACCTTTCGAATTTCAGTAATGGCTTGTCATAAAAAACGATTGCATCAAGCTGATCAATTGTTTTGCCGGATTCAAGTAGACAATATTTAACCGCATTGGAAGGGAAGGCGGCATCATGTTTTTTTCTGGTGAATCGTTCTTCCTGCGCTGCAGCTATTATTTCGCCATCAATGATTATTGCAGCAGCAGAATCGTGATAAAAGGCAGAGATGCCCAGGATGTTCATTTAATGATTTGTAGCCGTTTGTTTTGCTGATTAAAAAAATTAAAGGTGGCGCAAAATAAATAAAATAAATCCACCTGCCGGCTTAACATTTTGCACCGTATCATTAAAATAATATCTTTGCAGCCGCAATTTAAAGGAGGTATCTATAACATGATCATTGTTCCGATAAAGGAAAATGAAACGATTGACAAAGCACTGAAGAAATTTAAGAAGAAGTTTGAGAAGACAGGTGTTGTTAAGCAACTTCGCTCACGTCAGGCATTTGAGAAGCCTTCAGTTACCCGCAGAACGACAGTAAAAAAAGCAGTTTACCGCTCGAATATGAATCGTAGCGAAACGCTGTAATCGCGATAATATTGTTAAAGCCTCCCGTTTCCGGGGGGCTTTTTGTTTGAATATTATTAATAAAAAACCGGTTTTCCTTTGCCATCGGCAGGATAGTTCAGTAATTTTATACTCTGAATAAATATTTTCCGTGTGAAAGAATCAGCGCGCTTTGTATCCTACCTCAAATTTGAAAAAAGGTTTTCAGTCCATACAATCACTGCTTATGAAGCCGACCTTGAACAGTTTTCAAAATATCTTGATGTTCAGTACCAGGTAAACGATATCGGTTCTGTCAATCATGTATTCATCAGGTCATGGGTGGTTACACTGATTGAGGAAAAGCTTAATCCAAGATCGATCAACAGGAAGATAACCACATTACGTACTTTTTTCAGGTTTATGCAACGGGAAAAGATCATCAGCGTAAATCCAATGCTTAAGATCAAAGCGCCAAAAGCGGCGCAGCGTCTGCCTGAATATGTTGACGATAAGCGAATGGAAATCGTATTAAAGGAAAAGGAGGGAAATTCATTCCGAGATCTGCGGAACCATCTCATGCTTGAATTCTTTTACATGACAGGTGTTCGTCTTGCTGAAATGGTAGGCTTGAAAACAGAGGATGTTAATCTTTATAACCTTGTTGTGACAGTTACCGGTAAAAGAAATAAAACAAGACAGATACCTATCACCAATTCACTCAGGAAAAAGCTTGAAGAATACCTTTCAGCAAGAAAGAGTTTTCTTTCAGAAATTGAAAAACAATCGGTTTACTTTTTTGTAAATGATAAGGGAAACCAATTATATCCGAAATTCGTTTACAGAGTGGTAAATGGTGAACTTAACAGTCACAGTGAAATAACAAATTCAAAAAAGAGCCCGCACATTTTAAGACATTCATTTGCAACGGCAATGCTGAATAAAGGAGCTGATATTAATGCGATAAAAGAGATCCTGGGACATAGCAGCCTTGCAGCAACACAGGTTTACACACACAATACAATTGAAAAACTAAAAGATATTTATAAGCAGGCACATCCAAAAGCTTAGCATAACTAATAACTAGTAACTATTAACTTTTCATTATTAACTATTAACTAACGATATATGAAAGTCAGCGTTCAATCTATTCATTTTAATGCAGATAAAAAGCTGCTGAGTTTTGTTGAAGAAAAAGTGGATAAACTCAAGCAGTTTTATGAAGATATCATTGACAGCGAAGTTTTTTTAAGGCTTGAAAAGTCGGATATACTGGAGAATAAAGTTGCCGAGATCAGGATTAATACGCCGGGGAAAACGCTTTTTGCCAAAGAGCAATGTAAAAGTTTTGAAGAAGCGACTGACCAGGCTGTTGAAGCATTGCGCCGTCAGATTACAAAATATAAAGATAAAAGGCGGGGCGAGTAATTGTAAGATGAGGTTTGTGGAGATGAGGAGACTGAACAACTCGCCACTTTTTTGAAGCAATTAAAAATTTTCAGCGACCCTTGTTTGCTGTTAAAACTTTATTAAGTTTGCAGTCCCTTTTTCGGGGGGTATTAAATCTCGCAAAAAATCATCGTTGCTTTATCCGATAACTATCGGGAAGCCAGGTTTTTCCGGGAGTTGGGGGAAGCCGGGGAAGGAAATACTACAAAGATTAAAAAGCCGATGTAGCTCAGTTGGCCAGAGCTACTGATTTGTAATCAGTGGGTCGGGGGTTCGAATCCCTCCATCGGCTCTGATGTTCTTTAATTATTAGAAACAAACCAGGGGCAATACCAGAGTGGCCAAATGGGGCAGACTGTAAATCTGCTGTCTTTCGACTTCGGTGGTTCGAATCCATCTTGCCCCACTGGTAATGTCAGTTGCCTGTTTCCTGTTCCCGGTTTAGTGTTTATTAAATCAACTGGAAACCGAAAACCGAAAACCGGCATCCGAATATGCGGAAGTAGCTCAGTTGGTAGAGCGACAGCCTTCCAAGCTGTAGGTCGCGGGTTCGAACCTCGTCTTCCGCTCTGAAAAGGTCAATTGTCAATAGTCAATAGTCATAAAAAAAAGACCAATGACAAATGACCAATGACCATTGACTGCAAAAGCCGTTGTAGCTCAGTGGTAGAGCACTTCCTTGGTAAGGAAGAGGTCGAGAGTTCGATTCTCCTCAACGGCTCAGGTTGTCGGGAGTTTGCTCCCATTATTCGGGACACCTCATCGGCTTAATGAATGAATGTAAACTACGATTCAATTAACTAAAAATAAAACCTAATAAGTATTAACAATTAACTTCTTTATAAAATGGCAAAAGAGAAATTTGATCGTTCCAAACCGCACGTGAACATTGGAACAATTGGTCACGTTGACCACGGTAAAACTACCTTGACCGCGGCTATCACTACAGTACTTGCAAAACAGGGACTTGCAGAATTGCGTTCATTCGACTCAATCGACAATGCTCCGGAAGAAAAAGAGCGTGGTATTACCATTAATACAGCCCACGTTGAATATGCAACAAAAAATCGTCACTATGCTCACGTTGACTGTCCTGGTCACGCTGACTATGTAAAGAACATGGTTACCGGTGCTGCACAGATGGACGGCGCAATTTTAGTTGTTGCCGCTACAGATGGTCCTATGCCACAGACACGCGAGCACATCCTTCTTGCACGTCAGGTTGGTGTACCTAAAATCGTTGTTTTCATGAATAAAGTTGATATGGTTGACGATCCTGAATTGTTAGACCTTGTTGAAATGGAGATCCGCGAACTTTTAACTTTTTATCAGTATGAAGGAGATTCAACTCCGATCATCCGCGGTTCGGCACTTGGTGGTTTGAATGCAGATGAGAAATGGGTTCCGAAGATCAATGAGCTGATGGATGCTGTTGATACATACATTCCGATCCCTCCGCGTATGGTTGACCTGCCATTCCTCATGCCGATTGAAGACGTATTTTCAATCACAGGTCGTGGAACGGTAGCAACAGGACGTATTGAGCGTGGTGTAATCAACTCAAACGATTCAGTTGAAATTATCGGTATGCAGGTTGAAAAGAAAACATCAACTGTTACCGGTGTTGAGATGTTTCGTAAGATCCTTGATCGCGGTGAAGCCGGCGACAACGTTGGATTATTATTAAGAGGTATTGAAAAAACTGATATCCGCAGGGGTATGGTTGTAGCAAAGCCTGGTTCTATCACTCCTCATACAGATTTCAAAGCTGAGATCTATGTATTGAAGAAAGAAGAAGGTGGTCGTCACACTCCATTCCACAATAAATATCGTCCTCAGTTCTACATGCGTACAACAGACGTAACCGGTGAGATCGAACTTCCATCAGGTCGCGAAATGGTAATGCCTGGTGATAACGTTACTATCACTGTAAAGCTTATCGTTCCTGTTGCTATGGATAAAGGTCTTCGTTTCGCTATCCGCGAAGGAGGCCGTACTGTAGGTGCCGGACAGGTTACTGAGATCATTAAATAATAAATATAAAGAAGGTTAATTGAAGTGAATCCCGCCTCTGAAATATGGGGCGGGAACACTTGTTTAAAGGGAATAAGTTAAAAGCTTAATGTTCAAAGTTTAAAGTTCAAAGTTCTTTTAAACCTTGAACTATAAACATACAACCTTGAACATTATATACGGGTGTAGTTCAAGGGTAGAATAGCGGTCTCCAAAACCGTTGATGGGAGTTCGAATCTCTCCACCCGTGCGAGATAGTTGTGTGTCCCGAGTAGGGAAAGTATAGTGAGTTCAAAAGTTAAAATCAATAAAAATGAAAAGGGTTAGAGCTTACGTCCAAGAATGTTATGTGGAACTGATGCAAAAAGTTTCATGGCCAACATGGAATGAGTTGCAGGATAGTGCAATAGTTGTGCTTGTTGCAACCCTCATATTCGGATTCGTTGTGTTTCTCATCGATTTCGTATTCCAGGGTGCATTGAAAATGGTTTATGACTTATTCGTTTAATAACATGACTGAGACATCAACGATGAATAAGAAATGGTATGTTGTCCGGGCCATCAGCGGCAAGGAGAAAAAAGTAAAACAATATATCGAGTCTGAGATTGTACATAATAAGATCGAAAATTACGTTTCCCAGGTACTTATACCAATGGAGAAGTTTTACCAGATCAAGGAAGGAAAAAAAGTAAGCAAGGAAAGAAGTTATTTTCCCGGATATATATTAATTGAAGCGGAACTCGTAGGAGAGATCGCTCACATCATTGAAAATGTTACCGGCGTAATCAGCTTCCTTGGAGCAAAGAAAGGTGAGAAGCCTGTCCCATTACGTCCGTCGGAAGTGAACAGGATTCTGGGTAAAGTAGATGAACTTGCAGATTCTGAAGAGATCATCAATATTCCATTCTTCGTAGGTGAAACAGTAAAGGTAGTTGATGGTCCGTTCAACAGTTTCTCAGGTGTAATTGAAGAAGTGAATGAGGAGAAGAAGAAGCTTAAGGTGATGGTGAAGATCTTCGGACGTAAAACACCGCTTGAGCTTTCTTATATGCAGGTGGAGAAAGAATGAGTCAATTAGCCAATTTGAAAATTAGCCAATTAAAAGGAATTTAAAATTAATATATATAATCAAAACAGAGAATTTGAAGAGATAAAAAGAAACCCTGTGTGACAGTAACAGGGAAAAAATTACCGACGCTTCCTCGTTATAATTTTTTCATTTTCAGATTATCGAATTTTCAAATTTTCAAATTCAAAAAGAAAATGGCAAAAGAGATAAGTACATTTATAAAACTGCAGGTGAAAGGCGGCGCTGCGAATCCGGCTCCTCCGATCGGACCTGCACTGGGTGCAAAAGGTGTGAACATTATGGAGTTCTGTAAGCAGTTCAATGCCCGTACACAGGACCAGGCAGGTAAAGTATTGCCTGTTATCATCACTGTTTATACTGACAAATCATTTGAATTTGTAATCAAGCAACCACCGGCAGCGGTTCAATTGCTGGAGATCTCTAAAATTCAAAAAGGGTCGGCAGAATCAAACCGTAAGAAAGTAGGTAAGGTAACATGGGATGATGTCCGCAAAATCGCAGAAGTAAAGATGCCGGATCTAAACTGCTTCACCATTGAATCTGCAATGAAAATGATTGCAGGTACAGCAAGAAGCATGGGTCTGAATGTTGAAGGAACACCACCCTGGAAATAGTTAACAACTATCACCTAGTAGTTAACAGTTAGGAGAAATACACTTTATACTAAATATTAGGAGCAGAAAGTCAGAACGGGATTACTCAAGTGCTGCTTCCAACGGCCCTGACCCTGCGCTATCACTAATTAATATCAAATCAAAATGGCAAAATTCACAAAGAATCAGAAAGTAGCCTATGCCAAGGTTGACGCTGAAAAGGCTTACTCACTGCATGATGCTTCAAAACTTGTAAAGGAAATCAGCTTTACCAAGTTTGATGCTTCTGTGGACCTGAGTATCCGTTTAGGTGTTGATCCCCGCAAGGCAAATCAAATGGTTCGTGGAATGGTAACATTGCCACATGGTACCGGTAAAACGGTGCGTGTGCTTGTTCTTTGCTCTCCTGATAAAGAGGCAGAAGCAAAAGAAGCAGGAGCTGACTTCGTTGGCCTGGATGAATTCATTCAGAAAATTGAAGGTGGATGGACTGATGTTGACATCATCATCACTATGCCTTCAGTAATGGCTAAAGTAGGAAAGCTAGGTAAGATACTTGGTCCGCGTAACTTAATGCCGAATCCTAAAACAGGAACGGTAACAAACGATATCGGTAAGGCGGTAAAAGAGGTAAAAGGCGGTAAAATCGACTTTAAAGTTGACAAGACCGGAATTATCCATACTTCCGTAGGTAAAGTATCATTCGATGCTAAAAAGATTTATGATAATGCTCATGAAGTACTGGCAGCAATTGTAAAATTGAAGCCGTCTTCAGCAAAAGGCACTTATATGAAAAGTGTTACACTGAGCAGCACCATGAGTCCGGGCATCCGTCTTGATACAAAACACCTTAACGATTAATTTTTAATCATTAATAAACAAATCATGACGCGAGACGAAAAAAATCAAATCATTGACTCCCTTGTCGGTACGCTGTCTACTTACAGCAGCTTCTATATTGCCGACATCGAAGCGTTGAATTCCGAGAAATCATCTAAACTGCGCCGACTTTGCTTCAGCAAAAATGTGCAGATAAAGGTGGCAAAGAACTCGCTGATAAAGAAAGCACTTGGCAAAATGGAAGGTGACTTTGAGCAGATGCTTCCAACTCTCAAAGGCTCATCAGCCATTATGATTGCTGAGATCCCGAATGTACCTGCAAAGGTCATCAAGGAATTCCGCAAAACAAGTGACAAACCGATCCTTAAAAGTGCATACATCGATTCATCAGTATTTGTTGGTGACAAGCAGCTTGATTCATTAGCAGCGCTTAAGTCGAAGAATGAACTTATCGGTGACCTTATCGGCTTATTACAATCACCGGCGCAAAATGTTATTTCCGCTCTTAAAGCGAGTGGAGGTAAGGTAGCCGGCATCCTTAAAACACTGGAAGAGCGCGGAGAGAAAGCAGCTTAATTCCGACATCAAAAACAAAATCAAACATTAAAAAAACTTAATACAATGGCAGATATCAAATCAATCGGCGATTCACTGGTAAACCTTACTGTAAAAGAAGTACAGGAACTCGCAACATATTTAAAAGACACTTACGGCATTGAGCCTGCAGCTGCTGCTCCTGTTATGATGGCAGGCGGAGCTGGCGGTGGTGCTGCTGCTGCAGAAGAGAAGACTACATTCGATGTAATCCTCAAAGCTAGCGGTGCTAACAAATTAGCTGTAGTGAAGCTGGTTAAAGACCTTACAGGACTTGGACTTAAAGAAGCAAAAGATCTTGTTGATGGTGCTCCAAAACCAGTAAAAGAAGGTATTACTAAAGAAGAAGCAAACCAGTTAAAGACTCAGTTAACTGAGGCTGGCGCTGAAGTTGAAGTGAAGTAATTTTTGCTTCTGTTAAAATTAAAATCCCGGCTGCCTGCAGTCGGGATTTTTTTATTCTGCACAATGCTTATTCATTTGTATTTCGGCGATCAAAAAAAAGGTGGATACATTGAGACTTAAAAACACAATGCTCCACCTCTTATCAACCAAAAAAACCTATTATAATTTTATTTACTGATTATATTTATATTGAAGAACGAATACCATATCCAAATTCAGAATATTGAAGTGTTTTTGATATTCGAGATTAATTCTATTTCATTCTTAATGCTGAATTCTGCATTCTGAATTATTTATCCACCATTACCACCAAATACTTCGAAGTACTCCAGAATTTCTCGGGATCTGTAATAACAATGTCTTTCACCTCATTTGCTGTACGCTCAATTTTATAGGAGTCGGTCGGGTGATTGGTTACTACAATAGCATCCTTGCTGCTGATTTCAATCCTGCTGGTCTGGGTGATATCGATGGTTGTAAAGGATGAAGAATTAAAATCCTGCTTCAGCACCTTTGATTTTCCCAATCCGAGAAAACCACCGTCTTTGGAGATGATCTGTTTACCAACCAGTTCCTTAATTGTACCTGTAGTATAATACGCCTTATGTAATGCTGCTGTCTGGGTTGATATTACCTCAGATTTTGCTGCTGCATCCAGTTTTAATGTATCAACCGTGGTATTAAGGGTTGCTACAGTATTGTTTAAAGTAGCCAGTTGCTCATTCATTTGCTCCAGTTCAACATTCTTAATAGCGATCTGCTCATTCAGTGACTCAATCATCTTATCAAAGCGGGCAATCTTCACCTTTGAATTCTTCAGTTGACGGGTAAGTTGGGCAATCTTAGCTTTATTATCATCCATTAACTGGTTGATCGAACGGATGGAAGCATTGATCTTTTCCTTGCTTCCAGTCTTTAATTCCCCATCGGCAGTACTCTTTGCAATAATGTTTTGCTTTAATTCAACTTCCCGGAGGTTCTCTTCAATTTCATTAAAACTTTCTACAAATGCATTTATGGCAGCATCTTTTGATTGAGCATCAGCTGCTAAAGCCTGCTTTTCTAAGGTAAGTTTTTCAACTTGTGATTTGTAATCGGTACAGCCGAATGCCAACAGGCAGGCTGAAAAGATAATTGCTAGTTTTTTCATGGGTTTAAGTTTTTTAGATTGTAATGTAAAGTGTGTGTACACCCTTTTATAAACGACCTTTAACCTGAATTATTATTTTGTTCACCTAAAAAAATAATTTGTTCACCCAAAAATATGGTCGTTTCGCCATAAATATGTACTGAAAGTGAGAAAGTTATTAACGAACAATTATATCTTCAAATAATCCAATTGTCAAAGGATTTAAAATTTGGAAAAATCAACTAGCCATAGCTTGCAGTTATCAACCTATGGCAGCACGTAATTATTTTAAACACTGCCTTGTTAATCTCGAAAGGATTTGTACTTTTGCGCTCCCTATTTCCGGGGGTACTATTATTAAGTATTAAAAACATAAAGATCCAATAATGCCAACTATTCAGCAGTTAGTACGCAAAGGGCGCTCAAAGCTGGTCGACAAGAGTAAATCGCCAGCACTGGATTCATGTCCGCAGCGAAGAGGTGTTTGTACGCGTGTATACACCACAACACCAAAGAAGCCAAACTCGGCAATGCGTAAGGTTGCCAGGGTAAGGCTTACTAACAAATTTGAGGTAACTGCCTATATTCCTGGTGAGGGACATAACCTCCAGGAACACTCAATCGTGATGATCCGTGGTGGCAGGGTGAAAGATCTTCCTGGTGTGCGTTACCACATTATCCGCGGTACACTTGACACATCAGGTGTTGAAGGCAGAAATCAAAGGAGATCAAAATACGGCACTAAAAAACCAAAAGCAGGTGCTGCTGCAGCTAAGAAATAATAAAGTACAATTCTGATCCATGAGGAAATCAAAACCAAAGAAGAGAATACTGTTGCCAGATCCAAAGTTCAATGATCCGATGGTAACACGCTTTGTGAATTGCATGATGTATTCAGGCAAGAAAGGCACAAGCTATGAATTGTTCTATGATGCAATTGAAAAAGTTGAGAACAAGACAAAAGAAAATGGTCTTGAAACATGGAGAACGGCATTGAACAATGTGATGCCAGCTGTGGAAGTTAAAAGCCGCAGGGTTGGTGGAGCTACATTCCAGATCCCTTCTGAGGTTCGTCCTGACAGAAAAATCGCTGTTGGAATGAAATGGATGATCCTCTATTCACGCAAGCGAAATGAGAAAAGCATGGCTGACCGTTTAGCCGGTGAGATCATCGCGGCAGCAAAAGGTGAAGGGGCTGCAGTAAAGAAGAAAGATGATACACACAGAATGGCAGAGGCTAACAAAGCCTTCTCACATTTTAAAGTATAATAAGTAAGTACACACATATATAATAAGGAAGCAAGGAGAAAATTAAATGGCTGCTGAGGCAAAAACAGACCTTAAACATGTTCGGAATATTGGTATTTCGGCTCACATCGATGCTGGAAAGACCACTACAACTGAGCGTATTTTGTATTACACCGGCGTAACTCACAAGATAGGTGAGGTTCACGACGGTGCTGCTACCATGGACTGGATGGTTCAGGAGCAGGAGCGTGGTATTACCATTACTTCAGCGGCTACAACAACATACTGGAATTACCCGACCCAGAATGGCAAAACCACTCCTGAGACGAAGAAATATAAGATGAACATCATTGACACTCCCGGCCACGTGGATTTCACTGTGGAGGTGGAGCGTTCTTTGAGGGTTCTTGATGGTGCTGTTGCCCTTTTCTGCGCTGTTGGCGGTGTTGAGCCACAGAGCGAAACTGTATGGCGCCAGATGAATAAATATAATGTTCCACGTATCGGTTTCGTTAACAAAATGGATCGTGCTGGTGCAGATTTTTTCAATGTAGTGAAGCAGGTGCGTGAGATGCTGGCAGGTAACCCTGTACCACTCCAGGTGCCGATTGGTTCAGAAGAAAAGTTCAAAGGAGTTGTTGATCTCATCACGAATAAAGCAATTGTATGGGATGATGCAACACAGGGAATGACATTTACTGAAATTCCAATCCCAGATGAGTTGAAAGAAGAAGTTCATATGTGGCGTGAGAAACTCGTTGAAGCGATTGCTGAATTCGACGATCACCTGATGGAGAAGTTTTTCGATAATCCGGATTCTATTACGGAAGAAGAAATGACTGCAGCTATCAGGAAAGCAACATGTGCCATGAAGATCACTCCGATCATGTGTGGTTCTGCCTTTAAAAACAAAGGTGTACAAACCATGCTTGATGCCGTGATGGCATTCCTGCCAAGTCCGCTTGATGTTGCTTCAGTAACAGGTATTAATCCTGATACAGAAAAACCAGAAGAGAGACATCCTGATCCTAAAGATAAATTCGCCGCACTTGCATTTAAAATCGCAACCGATCCTTTCGTTGGTCGTCTTGCATTTTTCCGTGTATATTCAGGAAAACTTGATGCCGGTTCATATGTACTCAATGCACGTACAGGAAAAAATGAACGTATTTCACGTATCATCAGGATGCATGCAAATAAGCAGAATCCAATTGATACAATTGAAGCTGGTGATATCGGAGCGGCAGTTGGTTTTAAAGAGATTAAGACCGGTGATACGCTTTGTGACGAGAAGCACCCAATAGTTCTTGAATCAATGTCTTTCCCTGAGCCCGTAATCGGTCTTGCTGTTGAGCCAAAAACTCAGGCTGACCAGGATAAACTCGGAATGGCGCTTGCAAAACTGGCTGAAGAAGATCCTACATTCAAGGTTAACTCAGATCCTGAAACTGGTCAAACGGTTATCAGCGGAATGGGTGAACTTCACCTGGAGATTATTGTTGACCGTTTAAAACGTGAGTTTAAGGTTGAATGTAACCAGGGTGCACCACAGGTGTCTTATAAAGAAGCTGTGACGGGTACTATTAATCATCGCGAAGTTTATAAGAAGCAAACTGGTGGTCGTGGTAAGTTCGCCGACATACAGTTTACACTTAGTCCTGTTGATGCCGACTTTGATATTGCAAAGAGCAAAGGCGGATTGCAGTTCATTAATGAGATCACAGGTGGTAATATTCCACGTGAATTCATCCCTGCAGTTGAAAAGGGATTCCGTGAAGCTATGTCCAATGGTGTTCTTGCAGGATATACACTCGACAGTCTTAAAGTAGTATTGTTCGACGGTTCATACCACAATGTGGACTCTGACGCATTATCTTTTGAGATATGTGCCAAGACAGCATTCCGTGAAGCAGTTCCGAAAGCAAAACCTGTATTACTTGAGCCAATAATGAAAGTGGAAGTGGTTACTCCTGATGAAAACCTTGGTGATGTTATGGGTGACCTTAACAAAAGAAGGGGCCAGATGGAAGGAATGGACACACGTGCAGGTGCTCAGGTTGTTCGCGCGAAAGTGCCGCTGTCAGAAATGTTTGGTTATGTAACCTCATTACGTACCATCACATCAGGCCGTGCATCTTCAACAATGGAGTTCTCACATTATGCTGAAGTACCAAAATCACTTGCTGAAGAAGTAATAGCGAAGGTAAAAGGCCGCGCAGCTGAGAAAGTATAACAGTACAGTTCAATATATATATAACGTTCTTACAAAATAAAAAGGCATGAGCCAGAAAATCAGAATCAAACTTAAATCATACGATTATAATCTCGTTGATAAGTCAGCCGAGAAGATCGTAAAAACAGTTAAGCCAACAGGCGCTGTTGTAAGTGGACCAATTCCACTGCCAACTGAAAAGAAGATATATACGGTTCTGCGCTCACCACACGTAAATAAGAAAGCAAGGGAGCAATTCCAGTTGTGTTCTTATAAGCGTCTGCTCGACATCTACAGTTCAACAGCGAAAACAGTTGATGCACTGATGAAGCTTGAATTACCAAGTGGTGTTGAGGTTGAAATTAAAGTATAAGTTTAGGGTATTATATATATCCGGACGTTCTTAAATATTATTAATAATTAATCATTGACCAAAACAACTAATACAGTTAGTTAAGATGGCAGGTATCATTGGAAGAAAAGTAGGAATGACCAGCATTTTTGATGCTGATGGAAAAAACATTCCGGTAACAGTAATTGAAGCGGGTCCTTGTGTTATAACACAGGTAAAGACACCCGAAAAAGATGGCTATTCAGCTGTCCAGATGGCATTTGGTGAAAAGCGCGAAAAGAGCACCACCAAGGCTATGAAAGGGCATTTTGAAAAGGCACAAACTACGCCTAAGCAAAAGGTGGTGGAGTTTCGTGACTATGATCAGGAGGTAAATCTTGGTGATGTGCTGAAGGCCGATATTTTCGCAGAAGGCGACTATTGTGAAGTTGTAGGAACTTCAAAAGGAAAAGGATTTCAGGGAGTTGTAAAGCGACATGGTTTCAGCGGTGTGGGTGGTTCAACTCACGGGCAGCATAACCGTTTGCGCGCGCCTGGTTCTCGTGGAGCATCATCATGGCCATCACGTGTATTTCCGGGTATTCGAACTGCAGGGCATATGGGAACAGACCGTGTGAAATTGCAGAATCTCCAGGTTGTAAAAGTGTTACCTGAGCAGAACCTTATTTTGATAAAAGGTGCTGTTCCTGGACATAAAGGTTCATTCATAACGGTAGAAAAATAATCATGGAAATAGCAGTAATGAAAGTAAGTGGCCAGGATGCAGGCCGTAAGGTAAAGCTGAATGCTGACATTTTCGGTATTGAACCAAATGATCACGCCATTTACCTTGATGTAAAGCAGCACCTTGCAAACCAGCGTCAGGGTACGCATAAATCAAAGGAGCGTAATGAAGTTTCAGGTACAACAAAAAAACTGAAACGTCAGAAGGGAACTGGCGGAGCACGTGCCGGTTCAATGAAATCACCATTGTTCGTTGGCGGAGGCCGTGTTTTTGGTCCGAAACCCCGTGATTATTCATTTAAATTGAATAAAAAGCTTAAGCGCCTGGCAAGATTATCTGCATTGAGTCATAAAGCAAAAAATAACGGCATTGTGATCCTTGAAGACTTCAGCTTCGATGCACCCAAAACAAAGCAGATGACTGAGCTGATCACCAACCTTAAAGTAGGTGACAGGAAGACACTTCTGGTGATTCCACAGACCAATAAAAACATATATTTGTCGTCCCGTAATTTACCAGGACAGAAAGTTGTAACTGCTTCTGATCTAAACACCTACGATATCCTGAATGCAACTAATGTAATCATTGCAGAGGGCTCTTTGGCGGTGATGGAAAATACATTACTAAAATAAAAATATAACCCGGTTGCAAGGCATCATGAGATGAGTCTTCGGCCGGGTTGCTAGTCAATAAGAATTAAGTGTCATTGGCACGAAAAACCAATAAAAGAAAATGGAAATCTTAAAAAAGCCTGTAGTAACAGAGAAGATGAATAAGATAACGGAGAAACAACCCCGTTATGCATTCATCGTTGACAGAAGGGCCAATAAAATACAGATTAAGCATGCCGTGGCAAAAATGTACGGTGTTACTGTTGAGTCTGTAAATACAATGATTCTGCGTGGTAAAGCAATGTCACGTGGTACAAAAACCGGATTCGTTACCGGTGCCCGTCCTGATGTGAAAAAAGCAGTTGTCACTCTTAAAAAGGGTGAATCAATAGATTTCTTTAGTAATATATAAAGAGGAGATTAGATCATGGCATTAAGAAAACTTCGCCCTTTAACACCCAGCCAGCGTCATACGATCGTAAATGACTATGCTGATCTTACTGTAGGTAACCAGCCTGAGAAGTCACTGCTCGTTTCAATGAAACGTTCAGGAGGCCGTAACAGTTCTGGTAAAATGACAATGCGTTATATCGGTGGTGGACACCGTCGATTATATCGTATCATCGATTTCAAACGCGACAAAGTTGATGTTCCTGGTATTGTGAATTCAATTGAATATGATCCTAACCGTACATCATATATAGCACTTGTTATTTATGCTGACGGTGAGAAGAGATATATCATTTCTCCAAACGGACTTAAAGAAGGGCAGTCAGTATTGTCAGGTGAAAAAGCAGCTCCGGAGATCGGAAATGCATTACAACTAAAAGATATTCCACTAGGAACGCTCATTCACAATATTGAAATGCGTCCGGGTCAGGGAGGTAAGATTGCAAGAAGTGCAGGTTCATATGCACAGCTTGCTGCGCGTGAAGGAAAATATGCAACCATCAAATTGCCTTCAGGTGAAACAAGAATTATCCTTTCAGCATGCATGGCATCTATCGGAACAGTTTCAAATACTGATCATGATAAAGTAAGTGCAGGTAAAGCAGGACGTAACCGTTGGATCGGCCGCAGACCAAGAGTAAGAGGTGTTGCAATGAACCCGGTTGATCACCCGATGGGTGGAGGTGAAGGCCGTGCATCAGGAGGTCATCCACGTTCACGCAAAGGTCTGATTGCAAAAGGATATAAAACAAGAAAGAAAAATAACCCTACCAATAAATATATAATCGAAAGACGCAAGAAGTAATATCGTCTTAACTGAATAACCATATATAGAATGAGTCGCTCACTGAAAAAAGGACCTTTCATCGATCTTTCACTCGATAAGAAAGTAGCAGCAATGAATGATAACCGTAAGAAAACGGTTATAAAAACATGGTCACGCAGAAGCATGATATCACCGGAGTTCGTTGGTCATACGTTCGCGGTGCATAACGGGAATAAGTTCGTTCCTGTTTATGTATCTGAAAACATGGTAGGACACAAATTTGGTGAGTTCGCTCCGACGCGTACATTCAGAGGTCACTCAGGTAATAAAGATAAAGCAGCAGCTAAATAATCATGGGAGCAAGAAAAAGAGTTTCAGCAGAATCGCGCAAAGAAATCCTGAAAACGATTGCATTTGCGAAATTAAATAACTGTCCTACCTCTCCCAGGAAAATGAGACTGGTAGCTGACATGATCCGTGGCAAGAGAGCAGATCTTGCTCTGAACATGCTTCGCTTCAGCACAAAGGAAGCTGCAGGCAGGCTTGAGAAATTATTGATGTCGGCATTGAATAACTGGCAGGCGAAGAATGAAGATCAGCGTATTGAAGAGCATGAGCTCATCGTACAGGAAGTGCATGTTGACGGAGGACGCCAGTTAAAACGTTTACGTCCCGCACCACAAGGTCGTGGTCATCGTATCCGCAAGCGTTCAAACCATATTACACTTGTTGTTGGTTCAAAGAATGCTGCTGAATCAACTGTTGAAACAACTGAAGAAACTGTAACTGAAAATAATTAATAATAACGAATGGGACAAAAGACCAACCCTATAGGGAATCGTTTAGGAATCATCAGAGGCTGGGATTCAAACTGGTATGGCGGTGATAATTATTCGGAGAAGCTTGTAGAAGACGAGAAGATCAGGTCATACCTGATGGCGCGCCTCGCAAAAGGCGGCGTATCAAAAATTGTTATTGAGCGCACTTTGAAGCTTATTACCGTAACCATCCATACAGCTCGTCCGGGCATCGTTATCGGGAAAGGCGGTCAGGAAGTTGACAAACTGAAAGAAGAGATAAAAAAGCTTACGAAGAAAGACGTTCAAATCAATATATATGAAATAAAACGTCCTGAACTGGATGCACAGCTTGTGGCAGATGGTATTGCGCGTCAGCTCGAAGCACGTATTTCATTCAGGAGGGCAATGAAGACTTCAGTAGCATCAACAATGCGGATGGGTGCTGAAGGAATAAAAGTTATGGTTGCGGGAAGACTTGGTGGTGCGGAGATGGCGCGTACCGAGCAGTATAAAGAGGGACGTATTCCACTTCACACATTCAGGGCTGATATTGATTATGCACTTGGAGAAGCACTTACGACATATGGTCTTATCGGAGTAAAGGTATGGATCTGCCGTGGTGAAGTTTATGGAAAGCGTGACCTGTCTCCGAACTTCGGAATTGCAGGTACGGTGAAAGGAGCAAAGGGAGGTGATCGTCCTGAGAGAAGTGAAAGAGGTGATCGTCCGCGTGGCGACAGGCCGAGAGGCGACCGTCAGCGTGGCGGTGAAAGAAGAGGTGACAGGGGAGACAGAAACAGGTCATAATCCCTATATATATAATCTGAAAAAGAAAGTTTGAATTATGTTACAACCGAAGAAGTCGAAATTCAGAAAGCAGCATAAGATGGTGCCAAGCGGTACAGCTACCCGCGGAACAGCTATTGCATTCGGATCGTTTGGGATCAAGTCACTTGAGACTCACTGGATCACATCACGCCAGATTGAAGCTGCCCGTGTTGCTGTTACACGATATATGAAACGTGAAGGCCAGATATGGTGCAGGATATTTCCTGATAAGCCAATCACTAAAAAGCCTGCAGAGGTTCGTATGGGTAAAGGAAAAGGAGCACCGGAGTATTGGGTTGCAACAGTAAAACCGGGAACGGTGATATTCGAGGCAGATGGTGTTTCAATTGAAACTGCAAAAGAAGCATTACGCCTTGCAGCACAAAAATTACCAGTAACAACCAAGTTTGTGACAAGACCAGATTACGCAGCATAAAATAAAGATCAGAAAAAATGAAACAGAATATTGTAAAAGACCTGACTACGGATGAAGTGCGTGATAAGATAAAAGAGGAGCGTCAGAATTACCGCAAACTCAAATTATCACATGCTGTTTCCCCTATGGAAAATCCTATGAAGATCCGTGGATCACGCAGGGTAATTGCACGTCTTGAAACAGAATTAAAGAAACGTATCTCACAAAATAAATCAGCAGAGTAATGGAAATGGAAAGAGCGCTTCGCAAAGAAAGAACCGGTATAGTAACCAGCACGAAGATGAATAAGTCAATCGTGGTGAGTGTTGAAAGCCGTGAGAAGCACCCTATGTACGGTAAGTTCATCAAGAAGACCAAGAAGTTCATGGCTCATGATGAGAAGAATGAATGCGGTATCGGCGATACAGTGCGCATCAGCGAAACACGTCCGCTGAGCAAACTTAAGCGCTGGAGACTGATAGAGGTCGTTGAGAAAGCAAAATAACATTATTTAAGAAGTTAGGAATCAATATATATAATCGCCAGTAATGGCAGAAGTAAACTCCGGACAAAATGATACAGCAGGAATCGAGATTAGTTGTAGCAGATAACAGTGGCGCCAAAGAAGTGCTATGTATCCGCGTGCTTGGTGGAACTGGAAAGCGTTATGCTTCTTTGGGTGATAAAATTGTTGTCACAGTAAAGAATGCTCTTCCTTCAGGCAATGTTAAAAAAGGAACTGTATCAAAAGCAGTGATCGTAAGGGTTAGTAAGGAAGTGAGAAGAAATGACGGATCATACATCAGGTTTGATGACAATGCAGTTGTATTACTGAATAACCAGGATGAATTAAGAGGTACCCGTATTTTCGGACCCGTTGCCCGTGAGTTACGTGAGAAGCAGTTTATGAAAATAGTTTCATTAGCACCGGAGGTATTGTAACATGGAAAGAAAATTAAATAAGCAACCAAAGCTCAATATCCGTAAAGGCGATATTGTTAAAGTAATCAGCGGTGACTCTAAAGGTCAGCAGGGTAAAGTGCTTGAAGTATTGCCTGCTGAAAGAAGAGTGTTAGTTGAAAAAGTAAATCTCGTTTCTAAAGCATCACGTCCGAAAGCTGATAACACACAGGGCGGGATCATCAAAAAAGAAGCACCAATACATATTTCAAAAGTTATGCTGGTCGATAAAGGCAAGCCGACAAGAGTGGGAAGAAAGGAAGTGAATGGCAAGCTGGTAAGATTCGCGAAAAAATCAGGGGAGGTAATTAAGTAATGAACTACGCACCAAGATTAAGAGAAAAATATAAGAAGGAGATCGTTAAATCTCTGAAAGAGCGCTTTGGTTACAAGAGCATCATGCAGGTTCCGAAGCTTGAGAAAATCTGCCTTAACCAGGGCATCGGCGATGCTACTTCAGATAAGAAACTTATTGAAGGAGCGATCAATGAAATGGCAAGCATTACGGGTCAGAAGCCTGTTGCAACCAGGTCAAAGAAAGATATCTCGAACTTTAAATTAAGAGCAGGAGTTCCTATCGGTGTTCGTGTTACGCTTCGTGGTGACAAGATGTATGAATTCCTTGACAGGCTGGTGTCAGTTTCTCTTCCACGTATCCGTGATTTCCGCGGAGTGAATGATAAAGGATTCGACGGACGCGGAAACTATACTCTTGGAATTACAGAGCAGATCATTTTCCCTGAGATTGATATCGACAAGGTAAATAAGATAATGGGTATGGATATCACATTCGTTACATCAGCAAACAAGGATAACGAAGCGATGGAATTACTGAAAGAATTCGGAATGCCGTTTAAAGGACAGAATAAATAAGAAATTATATATAAAATAACGCATGTCAAAAGAAAGCATAAAAGCGCGTGAACTTAAAAGGATCCGTGCTGTTGAAAAGTATGCAGCGAAACGCAAAGCATTAAAAGAAGCAGGAGACTATGAAGGTTTGCAGAAGCTTCCACGCAATGCATCACCAAGCAGGGTGCGTAACCGTTGTAAACTGACAGGCCGCCCGAGAGGATATATGCGCCAGTTTGGAATCAGCCGCGTGCTCTTCCGTAAAATGGCCCTCGCAGGCAAGATTGCAGGTGTAACAAAAGCATCCTGGTAAATTAAAAATATTAATAGGAACGAATTAACAGAAATAGAATAATGACTGATCCGATAGCAGATTACCTTACCCGAGTGAGGAATGCCGTGAAGGCCAATCATCGTGTTGTTGAAGTACCGGCTTCCAACTTCAAAAAGGAAATCACAAAGATCCTTTATGATAAGGGCTACATCGCAAACTATAAGTTTGAAGATACTGACAACAGGCAGGGCAATATCAAAATTGCATTGAAGTACAATCCCGTGTCAAAACAGTCGGCAATTACTGCTATCCGCAGGATAAGCCGTCCAGGTCTGCGTAAATATGTTCATGCTGACCAGTTGCCACGTGTAATCAATGGACTTGGAATTGCGGTGATATCAACATCAAAAGGACTGATGACAGATAAAGAAGCGCGTAACCTTCGTGTTGGCGGTGAAGTTATTTGTTACGTTTATTAATATACAGAAAGAAAAATCATGTCACGAATAGGAAAATTACCGGTTACAATACCTGACAAAGTACAGGTTTCAGTTGCCGATTCAATGGTAACGGTTAAGGGGCCAAAAGGAACTTTAATTCAGAAACTTACCGATGATATTGGCATAAAGATCGAAGGCGCTGAACTTACAGTTACAAGACCAACTGATCAAAAACGTCATCGTGCATTGCATGGCTTATACCGTGCACTCATTAATAATATGATTACAGGTGTATCTGCAGGATACAAGATTGAGCAGGAACTTGTGGGTGTTGGTTATCGTGCATCCAACCAGGGTCAGATGCTTGACATGGTTCTTGGATATTCGCACCATGTTGTGTTTGAACTTCCATCGGAGATCAAAGTTGCGACAAGACAGGAGAAGGGTCAGAACCCGATCATTACCCTGGAGAGTTTCGATAAACAGTTACTCGGGCAGGTAACAGCAAAAATCCGTTCATTAAGAGCACCGGAGCCATATAAAGGAAAAGGAATCAAATTCGTTGGTGAAACTTTAAGGCGCAAGGCCGGTAAGTCAGCAGCCAAAAAATAATAAAGTTTGAATTAACATGACAAGTCAAAAAGAAGTCCGCAGGAATAAAATACAGCAACGCATCCGCAAGGTTATAAAAGGAACAGCAGAGCGTCCCCGCCTTGCAGTATTCAGAAGTAACAAGCAGATCTATGCACAGCTCATTGATGATCTTAAGGGACATACAATTGCCGCGGCTTCATCACGCGAGAGTGGCACTGATTCAAAAGGCAAAAGGATTGACCAGGCAAAATCAGTTGGCATGGCAATAGGATCCAAAGCGGTAAATGCAGGCATCTCTGCCGTAGTGTTCGACCGTGGAGGTAACCTTTATCATGGTAGGGTTAAAGCACTTGCTGAGGGAGCACGTGAAGCTGGATTAAAATTTTAATAATATATATATTTATATATAGAAGATTTCAGGAAATGGATCATAAGAACAAAAGGGTAAAATCAACGGAAACGGAACTGCACGATAAGCTTGTTGCTGTTAACCGAGTAACAAAGGTTACCAAAGGAGGAAGGGCATTCGGATTCGCCGCAATAACTGTTGTAGGTGATGAGAAAGGTGTTATCGGACATGGCCTCGGCAAAGCGAAAGAAGTTGCTGATGCTGTTACAAAAAGCATCGATGACGCCAAGAAAAACCTTGTAAAGGTTCCTGTATATAAAGGCACTGTGCCTCATGAGCAGGAAGGTAAGTTCGGTGGTGCAAGGGTATTCCTTAAGCCTGCCGCTCCCGGTACTGGTGTAATTGCAGGTGGTGCGATGCGTGCCGTACTTGAAAGCGTTGGAATAACCGACGTTCTTGCGAAATCAAAAGGATCATCAAACCCCCACAATGTTGTTAAAGCTACAATCGATGCATTACTAAAAATGCGTGATCCAAGAAGCGTAAGCGAACAACGCGGGGTGAATCTTTCAAAAGTGTTTAACGGGTAATATATATAATCAGTACAATGGCTAAAATTAAAATTACTCAGGTGAAGAGCGGTGTGAACCGTACTGAAATTCAGAAGCGTACTCTGAAGGCAATGGGTCTTAAAATGCACAAAACTATTGAAGTTGAATCAACACCACAGCTGCAGGGTATGATTACCAAAGTGCAGCATTTAATCAGAATTGAAAAATAACTCACTGAACAGTCATGGAACTACATAATTTAAAACCAGCTGCAGGTGCAGTAAAAAAGAATAAGCGTATAGGACGTGGAGCAGGATCCGGTCATGGTGGTACATCAACACGCGGACATAAAGGTGCTCAGTCACGCAGTGGTTACAGCAGCAAAGCCGGATTTGAAGGCGGTCAGATGCCACTTCAGAGAAGGTTGCCGAAATTCGGATTTAAGAATATCAACCGTATTGAATACACAGGAATAAATCTTGATGTGATTCAGAAACTCGCTGACAATAATGTTTCGGAGTTTGACCCGGCTCTGTTTGTACAGAAAGGGCTTGCTTCAAAAAATGACAGGATCAAAATACTTGGCCGTGGAGAACTGAAATCATCAATTAAAATTACTGCTCATGCATTTTCTGCATCTGCAAAAGAAGCAATTGAAAAAAAAGGCGGTACAACAACATTGGTAAATAAAATATGAAAAACCTGATACAGACTTTACGGAACATATTCACGATTGATGAATTGCGAACTCGCATTCTCAACACGTTGTTGTTTCTATTAGTGTACCGTTTTGCAGCGCATGTTGTGTTGCCGGGTGTTGATCCTTCAAGACTGGCCGGATTACAGGACCAGACTTCAGGCGGTATTCTTGGTCTACTCGACATGTTTGCCGGTGGTGCATTCTCACAGGCTTCGGTAGTAGCACTGGGAATCATGCCGTATATCTCAGCTTCAATCGTTGTACAGTTACTTGGTATTGCTGTACCTTATTTCCAGAAACTTCAGAAAGAAGGGGAGAGCGGACGTAAGAAGATCAACCAGTACACCAGGATACTTACAGTTATTGTTGTTGCATTCCAGGCTCCGGGTTATCTTATCAATTTGCGTTCGCAGGCTCCGGGGGCATTACTTACTTACCAGGATTCGCCGTTCTTCTTTATGATGAGTTCAACGCTTATCATCATTGCAGGAACTTTATTTATCATGTGGCTTGGCGAGAGAATTACTGAAAAAGGATTAGGTAATGGAATTTCATTAATCATCATGACGGGTATCATTGCACGTCTTCCATTCGCATTATATAAAGAACTGGAGTCACGTCTCAATGAAGGCGGAGGACTTGTAGTTTTCCTTGTTGAGATTGTAGCACTCTTCGCAGTTGTTGTTTTTGTTATCCTTCTTGTTCAGGGAACAAGAAAAATACCTGTTCAGTTTGCAAAGAAGATCGTTGGCAACAGGCAGTATGGAGGAGTAAGACAATACATACCATTAAAAGTTAATGCAGCAGGTGTAATGCCTATCGTGTTTGCTCAGGCGATCATGTTCATCCCTGCAACTGTAGCGCAATTCTTCCCTGAGTCAGCTTCATGGCAGGGATTCGCTCATGCACTTACTGACTTCCATTCACCGGTTTATAATATTGTATTTGCATTACTCATCATCGCGTTTACCTACTTCTATACAGCTATTGCGGTAAATCCTCACCAGATGGCAGATGACATGAAGAAGAACGGTGGCTTTGTACCCGGGGTTAAACCAGGACGCAAAACATCTGAGTTCATTGATGAGATCATGTCGAAAATAACATTACCGGGATCAATATTCCTCGCATTCATTGCCATTCTTCCTTCATTCGGAAAAATTGCAGGAATGAATACACAGTTCGCACAATTCTACGGTGGTACATCATTACTTATCCTTGTAGGTGTTGTGCTTGATACACTGCAGCAGATTGAAAGTCACCTCCTCATGCGTCATTACGACGGCCTGATGAAGTCAGGAAGAATCAAAGGTCGTACAGCAGTTGGTGCAGCAGTTTAAAATAGTATTGTCAGTTTTATATATATAAATTCTGTTGAATGTCATTTGGGTCGATTGTATATAAAACCGCTGAAGAAATAGAGTTATTACGAAAGAGTTCTTTACTTGTAGGAAAAACACTTGCTGAAGTAGCGCTTCATCTTCGTCCCGGTATTACAACCGGTAAGCTTGACGAGATAGCTGAACAGTTCATCAGGGATCATGGTGCTGTTCCTTCATTCAAGGGATATCACGGCTTTAAAGCTTCACTTTGCATTTCAGTCAATGAAGTGGTGGTGCATGGTATTCCTGGTAAACGTGAAGTGAAAGAAGGCGATGTTGTTTCAATTGACTGTGGTGTATATATGAATGGCTTTCATGGTGATTCAGCTTATACATTCCCTGTGATGGTAACTGATAACAGTACATTGCAACTGTTACAGGTAACATTAAAGTGCCTTGAAGCAGGAATTGATAAAGCAAGATCAGGTAACAGGGTGGGAGACATCAGCGCAGCAATACAGGAACTTGCAGAGCGTCACGGTTATGGTGTAGTGAGAGAACTTGTCGGTCATGGTGTGGGAAAGAACCTGCATGAAAAGCCTGAAGTTCCCAATTACGGGAAGAAAGGTTCAGGACCGGTTCTTAAACCGGGAATGACACTTGCCATTGAACCGATGATCAATCTCGGAACAAAGAATGTGCAGCAGCTGAGTGACGGATGGACAGTAGTTACAAGTGATCTGAAAAACTCAGCTCATTATGAGCATACAATAGCAGTAACAAATGGTGAAGCGGATGTTCTTTCATCATTCAAAGAAATAGAAGCATCAATAGAAAAAAATCAATATATAACACAACATCAGCAGCTGAATAATGCCTAAGCAAACAGCCATTGAACAGGACGGTACGATCACAGAAGCATTGTCGAATGCAACGTTCAGGGTTGAACTTGAAAACGGGCATGAGATCATAGCTCACATATCAGGGAAGATGAGGATGAATTACATCAAGATACTTCCGGGTGATAAAGTAAAAGTTGAAATGTCGCCATATGATCTCACCAAAGGAAGAATAACTTACAGGTATAAATAAACAGCCGTTAAAACGGATTGATAAAAGAATAATACAATGAAAGTAAAACCATCATTAAAGAAGCGGAGTGTTGATTGCAAGATCGTTCGACGTAAAGGACGCTTATATGTTATCAATAAAAAGAATCCCCGTTTTAAACAGCGCCAGGGATAATCATTAATTATAATTCAATATATAAAAACATAAAATGGCTCGTATTGCAGGTATTGACTTACCAAAACACAAAAGAGGTGAAATAGGACTTACCTATATATTTGGTATCGGCAGGTCGACAGCACAGCGGATTCTCACTGAAGCTGGTGTTGATTTCAACAAAAAAGTTGAGCACTGGGATGATAATGATCTCAACAAGATCCGTTCAATCATTAATGAACAGATCAAGGTTGAGGGTGCATTAAGGTCGGAAGTTCAGCTGAACATAAAACGACTGATGGATATCGGTTCATACCGTGGTATTCGTCACCGTGTGGGACTTCCTGTTCGCGGACAGCGTACAAAAAACAACTGCCGTACAAGAAAAGGAAAGCGTAAGACGGTAGCTAATAAAAAGAAAGTAACGAAGTAGTGAATAGTTATAAGTTAATAGTTAATAGTATTAACGATTAACCAATAACGATTAACCAATAACAAAATCATGGCAAAACAAACCAAAGCGGCTAAAAAGAAAGTTGTAAAAGTTGAAGCGATAGGAGAAGCACATATCAGTGCTACTTTCAACAACATCATCATCAGCCTTACTAATACTACTGGCCAGGTGATATCATGGGCATCGGCAGGAAAGATGGGCTTTAAAGGCTCAAAGAAAAACACGCCTTATGCAGCTCAAATGGCAGCATCTGAGTGCGGCAAGACAGCTTACGACCTTGGTCTCCGCAAAGTGAAGGTATTTGTAAAAGGACCGGGTTCAGGAAGAGAGTCGGCAATCCGCACATTGCACGGAACAGGAATTGAAGTATCGGAGATCATTGATCTTACACCGATACCACACAACGGATGCCGTCCGCCAAAAAGAAGAAGAATCTAATTAATATATATAACAGGCGAAAGCCGAAGTTGAAAAAAGCATAATATCATACAATGGCAAGATATATAGGACCAAAAAGCAGGATTGCACGTAAGTTCCGCGAGCCCATCTTTGGACCGGACAAAAACTTCGAAAAAAGAAGTTATCCTCCCGGCCAGCATGGATCAAGCAAGAAGCGTTCGAAGCAATCGGAATATGCGACCCAGTTGAAGGAAAAACAAAAAGTGAAATACACTTATGGCATCCTTGAAAGACAGTTCGCCAAAATATTCGACCGCGCATCACGCATGGAAGGAATCACAGGTGAGAACCTGCTCAAGCTGATTGAATCACGTCTTGATAATGTTGTATTCCGTCTTGGAATCGCTCCTACAAGATCTGCTGCAAGGCAACTTGTATCACACTGTCATATCACGGTTAACAATGATGTAGTGAACATCTCATCATATACATTGAAGTCAGGTGATGTAGTTGCAGTGCGTGAGCGTTCGAAGTCAATGCCTGTTATTGCGGATTCACTGACTGCACGTATGGCAAAACACGGATGGCTGGAGTGGAACGGACAGCAGATGTCAGGAAAATTCCTTAATCCTCCATCACGTCAGGAAATCACAGAAAACATCAAGGAACAGTTAATTGTCGAATTGTATTCTAAGTAATCTGTGAATATATATAGTTATTAATCTATTAAATCAAACTAAAACCCATATAAAATGCCGATTCTAGCTTTCCAGCGACCTGATAAAGTAATAATGAACCATGCTACTGAGACTTTCGGGCAGTTTGAGTTTCGCCCGTTGGAACCAGGTTATGGTATTACAGTTGGTAATGCAATACGCAGGATACTGCTTAATTCATTGGAAGGTTATGCCATCACTTCAATTAAAGTGGGCGGTGTTGACCATGAATTCTCTACCATTAAAGGTGTAGTGGAAGATGTAACTGAAATGATTCTTAACCTTAAACAGGTGCGTTTCAAGCGTCAGATTGAAGGTACTGAAAATGAAAAAGTACATGTGATGATCAATGGCAAGGAAACATTCACTGCCGGTGACATTGCAAAACATACCACAGCATTCCAGGTATTGAATCCTGATTTTGTTATCTGCAATATGGATCCAAGTGTAAAGCTACAACTTGATCTTACTATTGAAAAAGGACGCGGTTATGTTCCTTCAGAAGACAATAAAACAAACAGTGCCCCTGTTGGTACCATCTTCGTTGATTCAATCTTCACTCCGATCAGGAATGTGAAATATCATATCGAGAACTTCCGTGTTGAGCAGAAGACAGATTATGAAAAACTAGTTCTTGAAATAACGTCTGACGGAAGCATTCATCCTAAAGAAGCATTGAAGGAAGCTGCTGAGATTCTCATTCATCATTTCATGCTGTTCTCTGATGAGAAGATAACTCTTGAAAGCAAGCCAAAGCAGCCTGCTGAAGAACTTGATGAGAACACACTTCACATGCGCCAGCTGCTGAAAACAAAGCTTGTTGACATGGATCTTTCAGTGAGAGCATTGAACTGCCTCAAAGCAGCAGATGTTGAAACACTGGGCGACCTGGTAAGCTATACAAAAGCCGATCTGCTGAAGTTCCGCAACTTTGGTAAGAAATCACTCACTGAACTTGAAGAACTTGTGCGCAGCAAGAGTCTCAACTTCGGAATGAATATCAGCAAATACATGCTTGATAAAGAATAATAATTAACAGAATATATATAATAAGTTAAATTGACACATTATGCGTCACGGAAAGAAGGATAACCACCTGGGAAGAAAAGAAGGCCACAGAATTTCATTGCTGAGCAATCTTGCAGTTTCCCTTATAAAACATAAACGCATCTTTACAACAGTTGCGAAAGCAAAAGCATTGCGCATTTATGTAGAGCCGCTAATCACAAAAAGCAAGGCGGATAATACGCATTCAAGAAGGATAGTATTCTCGTATCTCCAGGATAAGGAAGCGATTACTGAACTGTTCCGTGAGGTATCTGCAAAGGTGGCTGACAGGCCGGGTGGATACACAAGGATCATTCGGACAGGTAACCGCCCCGGTGATGCTGCTGAAATGTGCCTCATCGAACTGGTGGATTTCAATGAAAATCTTCTCACTGAGAAGGCGGCTAAGAAAACTGCAAAATCAACTAGGAGAAGAGGCGGAGCTAAGAAGAAAACCACGGCTAAGGCCAAGGATTCTGAAGCTGCTGCTGAAACAGAAAATAAAGAAGAGTAATGTTTGGAGTTTATACAAGAAACGCCCTGTAATGCTTTACAAGGCGTTTTTTTTTGGACTGAACTCCTGCAGTTGAATGAATATGCTGTGACAGTTGCTTGAATTCAAATAAAAAAATACCAACAGTAATGCCCAAAACGTTTACAGTAATGACTGAAGGCTTATTTTTGCTTAACCTCAAATCAGGCCTGTAGAATGAAGTATATCACTAAATCGCCGGCTGTACTTTTGCTTGCTGATGGTACCGTTTTTCATGGTAAAGCTGCAGGCGCAAAGGGTATTGCTACCGGCGAGATATGTTTCAATACAGGGATGACCGGATACCAGGAAATATTTACTGATCCGTCATATGCAGGCCAGCTGATGGTGATGGCCAGCGTTCATATTGGAAATTATGGAATCGTTGATGAGGAGAATGAATCAAAAAAAATCAGGATTGCAGGATTGATATGCAGGAATCTCAGTGCTACTTTTTCGAGGCAGGGGAATGCATACAGTATCCAGGAATTTATGTCGAAACAGAATATTGTTATCATCACTGATATCGACACCCGTGCAATCGTTCGGCATATAAGAAGTAAAGGTGCAATGAATGCACTTATATCAACAGGTGATCTGAACCTTGATGCATTGAAGAAGAAACTTGCATCAATACCATCTATGGAAGGTATGGAACTCGCTTCAGTTGTGTCATGTGACAAACCTTATTTCTATGGAGATCCCGGCGCGCAGTATAAAGTAGCAGTAATGGATGAGGGAGTAAAGAACAATACACTCAGAAATCTTGCTGCACGTAATTGCTATGTGCAGGTCTTCCCTTACAATTCATCATATGAACTGATGCAGTCATGGAATCCTGATGGTTATCTTGTTTCCAACGGCCCCGGTGATCCTGCAGTGATGAAGGATGTTGTTAATGTTGTAAGGAAAATTGTTGAAGCTGATGTGCCATTGATGGGAATTTGTCTCGGCCACCAGGTGTTATCATTAGCCTGCGGGTTGTCTACCTATAAAATGCATCATGGACATCGTGGTATTAATCATCCTGTAAAAAATAAGGTTACGGGAAAGTGTGAAGTTACCTCTCAAAATCATGGTTTTGCAGTTGACAGGAATGAAATTGAAAAATCAAATGATGTAATTGCCACGCATGTTAATCTCAATGATGATTCAATTGAAGGAATTAAAGTGAAAGGCAAGAGAGCGTTTTCAGTACAGTATCATCCTGAAGCTGCCCCTGGTCCCCATGATGCAGGTTATCTTTTTGATGATTTTCTTGAGATGATGAGGCAGGCTGTTAAGTCACAGCGTACAGCATAACTGAAATAACATGAAATAAATTATATATATAATAAACTAACACTTAAATTTAATCCAGATGAAATTACTAAAAAAAATCTGCTGTTCATTGCTTTTAGCTGTATCATTCAGCGGCGCAATGGCGCAGGAGTCAAAAGAAACGAAACAATCACCTGAAGAAAAAGCATGGATGGCTTACATGACACCTGGAAAGATGCATGAAATGCTGGGTAAATCGCAGGGCTTATGGTCAGAAGAAGTTACTATGTGGATGGCTCCGGAAGCGCCACCAATGAAAAGCACAATTACCGGAATGAACAAAATGATAATGGGCGGCAGGTATCTCCAGGGAATGAGCCGTGGTTCATTCAACAATATGCCATTTGAAGGTATCAGTGTTGTTGGTTATGATAATGCAAAGAATATATTTGTAAGTTCATGGATCGATAACATGGGAACAGGTATGATGTACATGGAAGGTAAATGGAATGATGCTACAAAAACCATTGAATACAAAGGGTCGCAGCCTGATCCTATGACAGGAAAAGAAACTGCTGTTCGTGAGCTTTACAAGATCGTTGATGAAAACAACCAGTTTCTGGAAATGTTCATGACTCCCGCAGGTGGAAAAGAATATAAAAGCATGGAGATTAAATTCACAAGAAAAGTAACACCTCCACCTGCAAGTGCTCCTCCAAAGCCAGCACCGGCTCCCGGAACATCAAAGGATAATAAATAATATATATAATTTTTTAACTCTTGAATAACCCCGGAATTAATTCCGGGGTTATTTAATTTTCAGGCATTGTATTGAAATTAGGCAGGAAGTTATCAATCAGCTACCGGTTAAGTGCAGAATGAATTAGTTCCATTGCCAACGAATCTGACGGATTGAGTATTTTTTTCTTTATTATCTTCACAACCTTATATATATACAATTCCATTGAATTACGAAGTTGTAATAGGGCTGGAGGTTCATATCCAGCTAAGCCTGCAAAGCAAGGTGTTTGCAGCTGATGATGCTTCATATGGCGGCGCTCCCAATACACATATCAGTCCGTTAACAATCGGCCATCCCGGCACGTTGCCTGTATTAAATGAAAAGGCCATTGAATATGCCGTGATGCTTGGTCTTGCATGTAATTGTGAAATTCCGGAAAAAACGTATTTCGCAAGAAAACATTATTTCTATCCTGATCTTCCAAAAGGATTTCAGCTTACCCAGGATAGATCACCAGTATGCGATAAAGGGTTTATCAGGATTGAAAACAAAGAAGGAGAAATCAAAAAGATTTTACTTCATCATATCCATCTTGAAGAGGATGCCGGGAAAAGCATTCATGATGCTTCTGAAAGTACATTGATCGATCTTAATCGAGCCGGTGTTGCATTGATGGAAATGGTTACGGAACCATGTATTCAATCTCCAGAAGATGCGCACGCATTTCTGGCTGCAGTGAGAAAACTTGTTCGCACAATTAATATTTGCGATGGTAACATGGAGGAAGGAAGTATGAGATGTGATGCAAATATCAGCTTGAGAAAAACCGGAGATAAGTTACTAGGGACAAAGGTAGAGGTTAAAAATCTTAACTCGCTTCGTTATTTGCAGGATGCACTTCAATATGAGATAAAGCGGCAAACGGATCTGCTGGATAAGGGTGAAAAAATATTACAGGAGACAAGGAGTTATGACAGCAACAGGAAGATCACTTTTTCAATGCGTGATAAAGAATCAGCCCATGATTACAGATATTTTCCTGAACCTGATATTCCGCCTGTTTCTATTTCAAAAGAATATATAGAACGGATTAAGCAAAAAATGCCGTTGCTTCCTGACCAGGTTATTGAAATGCTTGTAAATAATTATGGCATTGCAAAAGCTGATGCAACTGCAATCAGTGACCAGGCTGGTATGTTATTATTTTTTGAAGCAGTAGCAGTAAATACTAAAAATTATTCTGCAATTTCAAACTGGTTGCTTGGACCTGTACTGGCATACCTGAATGAGAGTAAGACAGAGATGTCATCATTTCAAATGAGCCCTGAATCCTTAGCAGGGATAATTGATCTTGTAAGCGCTAATATGGTCAGTTTTTCAGCTGCTGCACAAAAATTATTTCCTTTAATGATTGATGGAGTTGAAACTGATGCACGTCAGGTTGCTGAGAAGATGAACCTGATGATGAACTCTGATGAATCAGTGTTGAGAGAAATGGTAATTAGCATACTTGGTCAGTATCCTGATAAAGTGACTGAATATAAAAAAGGCAGAAAGGGCCTGATGGGAATGTTTATTGGTGAAGTGATGAAAAAGGACGGAGGCAAATCGAATCCCGCGCTATTGCAGAAAATTGTTAAGCAAGAACTTGATAAAAGTAACTGATCAAAAATATGTCATTGTTTAAACTGAGATTATTTTCAGTAAATATTTTAATCCTGCTGAGCAATGTGCTTGCAGCGCAGGACTATTTTCAGCAGAAAACAGATTATACCATTTACGCGAAGCTGAATGATAAGAAGCTTTCCCTGGATTGTTATGAGGAAATCATTTATAAAAACAATTCGAAAGATACATTGTATGAAATCTGGATGCATCTCTGGCCAAATGCTTACAGGAATAATAATTCATCATTGGTCAAGCAACAGGTTGAAGACGGAAATCTTGATCTTTATTTTGCAGAGCAGAGTGAAAGAGGATATATCGATTCACTGCAATGGCGAGTTGATGGTAAAATCGCAGAGTTCATGTTTAAAGAAATCGACTTCGGTAAATTAAAACTGAATGATCCATTGCTGCCGGGAAAGTCATTAAGTATTACAACACCGTTTTACGTAAAGATTCCAAATGCAAAATTCTCAAGATTAGGGCATGACGGACAGGCATTTTATATATCGCAATGGTATCCTAAACCTGCAGTATATGATAAGTACGGATGGCATGCCATGCCTTATCTGGATCAGGGAGAATTTTACTCTGAATTCGGTGATTACAATGTAACAATTGAATTGCCGAAGAACTATGTGATTGGCGCAACTGGTGTCTTGAAGAATTCAGAAGAATATGAATGGATGACAGCTAAAGCGGATGAAACAAAAGCGATGACTTCATTTCCAAAAATCATGAGTTTCCCGCCTTCAGATACGACTTTTAAAAAACTTACATGGACACAGGATAATGTTCATGACTTTGCATGGTTCGCCGATAAGCGATTTCATGTGATGAAGGGAGAAGTTGAATTGCCTCATACAAAAAAGAAGGTCACTACATGGTCGATGTTCACGAATGACAAAGCTGTATGGTGGCTGAACGGGGTGAAGTATATTAACCAGGCTTTGTATTATTATTCATTGTGGAATGGCGATTATTTGTATGAACATTGCACTGCTGTTGATGGTGTGATCTCTGCAGGTGTGGGTATGGAATATCCGATGATCACCATTTGCGGAGGCGAGACTGATTCACTGATGCTTGATGCCACGATAGCACATGAAGTGGGTCACAACTGGTTTTACGGAATGCTTGCAAGTAATGAACGGGAACATCCCTGGATGGATGAAGGCATGAACTCATTCAATGAAATGCGTTACATGATGACCTTATATCCTGATTCTGTTTATGGAAATAAGAATGAACTTATGCTTGCCGGTGACAGGTTCAACAGGATGTTCAAAATAGATAATCTTGATTACAAAGAAGCATGGCAACTTGAACATAATTTACTTGCACGAACGCAGAAGGATCAGCCAATTGAAGGGCATTCAACGCAATATGACCAGCTGAATTATGGCGCAACTGTTTATCGTAAGACAGGTATTGCATTTCAGTACCTGAAGGATTACCTGGGTGACAGCCTGTTTGATGCCTGCATGCAGAATTATTTCAATAACTGGAAATTAAAGCATCCGCAGCCCGAAGATGTTGCTGCATCATTCAGAAGTGTATCCGGAAAATCACTGGACTGGTTTTTTGACGATGTGATCAATTCAAATAAGAAGATAGATTATAAGATCAGTAGTATTAAAAATAAGAATGATATATATACGATCGGTATAAAAAATAAAGGTGAGGTAAATGGTCCATTTAAAATTCAGGGGCTGAAGGGCGAAGAGGTGATTACATCAGTTATGAGTGAAGGAGGTCTTAACTCCGGGAAACTGAATATTCGCTGTGTTGGCTGCACAACATTTGAGATAGATCATTTCCATAATATACCTGAAGTGAACAGGAAAAATAACAGGATCAGGACGTCAGGTGTATTCAGAAAAGCAGAGCCCCTGTCAGTGCATATGCTGCCACATTTTGAATCTGTGATGCATACAAACATTAATGTCTTTCCATCAATAGGCTGGAATAATTATAACAAATGGATGGCAGGTGTTACTATTTACGACAAGTTTATTCCGTTCAAACCATTTGAATATGCCTTAACAGGTTTATATGGTTTTGGTGACAGGGGATTTGCCGGACTGGGGTCGCTTACCTATAATATATATAACCGCACCGGCATTTTCGAAAACATAAGCATTACGGCAAAAGCAAAGAGGTTTGCATATTTTAAAAATGATATTCGTGTCGACAGGTTTGAGCTGACAAAAGAATCTTTTCATTACAACAGGCTGGAGCAGGCAATTGAATTCTCGGTACGGAATAAAAATAAAAGGTCACCGTTAAAGGATAACTTTGGCTTCTCAGTGATTGAAACATTTGTTGAAGAAACAGAGATCAAGGATGTGATGATTCTGAATGACAGTACAAGTTATAACATAACAGGAATTGGCAATTTCGGTTATCATACATTCCGTGCATTTTATCAGCACAGAAACACAAGAGTACTTGATCCCTACAGTTATCGCCTGCAGTTTGAAGGGAATGAAGACTATGGTAAGCTGTCGGCGACAGTAAAATTCCGTTTTAATTATAAGAACAGCAGGAAAGGGGTAGAAGGAAGGTTATTTGGCGGGACATTTTTATATAATGAAGACAAGGCGCCCGTGCAGTATCCCTGGAGTCTGTCAGCATGGGACGGACAACGTGATTATTGGTTTGATGAGTTGTATTTTGGCAGGAGTGAGTTCGAAGGAATTGCATCACAGCAGATGAGCCTTAATGACGGAGGATTTAAAACTGATGTTCCTTATGCAAGAGTTACAACCTGGCTTACAGCATTGAACATCAAAGCGGCGCTTCCGGGCAGTCTGCCAATAAAGTTATTTTTGGATATCGGTACATTTAAGGACGCAAAGTCACACATCGAAATTTATAATGATAACATTCTTTATGACGGCGGTGTTTGTGTTTCACTTGCTCCTGATGTATTCGAAGTCTATATTCCATTCTTTTTCTCAAAGGGATTAAAAAATTATATCGATGATCAGGATATTAAATTTGGTGAGCGGATCAGGTTTATTATCAACCTTAATGCAATGAACCCGTTAAATCTCAGAAACCAGATCATAAAATGATGAAACTGGAGCCAGGTAAAAAGATCTATTTCATTTCCGATTTTCATCTCGGTGTACCTGACTATGACAGTTCATTGCAGCGAGAGAAAAAAATTGTACGGTGGCTTGATTCAATTAAAGATGATGCTCAGGCTTTATATTTAATGGGTGATGTTTTTGATTACTGGTTTGAATATAAGAATACTGTTCCAAAAGGATTTGTCCGGTTACTTGGTAAACTTGCAGAGCTTGCAGATGCGGAGATCAATATATATTATTTCACAGGCAATCACGACATGTGGGTCTTTGATTACTTGCCGAAGGAAATAGGTTTAACAATTTACCGCGCACCTGTTCAGCATGAATACAACGGTGTTAAGTTTTACCTCGGACATGGAGATGGATTAGGACCTGGCGATCATGGTTATAAAACCATCAAAAAAATATTTTCGAATAAATTTTCCCAATGGCTTTTTGCACGCATCCATCCCAATGCAGGAATCGGACTGATGAAATATTTCTCTAAAACAAGCCGCGCAGCAACAGGTCAGAGTGATGAAAAGTTTTTAGGTGATGACAAAGAATGGCTCATCATTCACAGCAAAGAAGTATTGAAAAAAGAACATTTTGATTATTTTATTTTCGGACACCGTCATCTTCCAATTGATTTTATGCTGAATGATAAAAGCAGGTACATCAATCTTGGGGACTGGCTCAGTCACCAGTTGTATGCTGAGTTTGATGGAAAAACTCTGACAGTTCAACACTTTATTGAATAATTACTGATTTTATTTTTTTAATGAATTAAATGAAAGCCGCTGTATTATTCTATTTTCTTCTTATTGTTTCAGTCAAAATTTCTAGGTCTCAGGGATTTGATAATGTTTGGATTCTTGGATTTGATACAGTTCAGGGTCAATCAACTGGCAGAACCCAAATTGATTTTACAAATGGTTCTCCTAATGTTCAATTAGCAAACAGGTATATTAGTTTTCGACGAACTAATGCTTCAATATGTGATAGTTCAGGAAACTTGCAATTTTATACGAATGGTTTTTTTATTGTGAATAATAATGAGGATACACTACTGAATGGAGCATACATTGATACAAGTGCTGTAATGAATTCTTGGATTCATAAGGGCTCCTTTATTCCGCAAGGTGCTATGGTAATACCTCGAGCAAATTATACTTCCCAGTATTATTTATTTCATGAGAAAGCCGATTTAGCTGATGTCCCTGGAGTATCACAAATTCAGTCACTTTATCTTGCTTACTCCCTAATAGATATGACTTTAAACGGAGGAAAGGGAGAAGTAACTACTAGGGAACATCATATTTTTGATGATACGCTATTTTTAGGTGGGATTACTGGTGTAAAACATGCCAATGGCCGGGATTGGTGGATCATTAAGCATGAGAATAATTCCAATGGGTTCTATACTATTCTAGTTACACCAGATACAATTCTCGGACCTTATATTCAATACATCGGACAACAATTAAATTTTGGTGGTAATGGACAAAGTGTGTTTTCACCGAACGGAAATCACTTAGCTATGTATGATAATTTAAATGATTTAGATGTTTTTGATTTTGATCGTTGTAGTGGAAAATTAACTAACTATCGTCATGTCACAATAAATGATAGTGCGGGTTCGGCAGGGGTTGCATTTTCAAATAATTCCCGGTTTTTATATGTTTCAAGTTATTTATATCTCTATCAATTCGATATGAGTAACCAGAATTTTGCTTCTTCACAAACAACTGTTGCCATATGGGATTCTTTTTTTTCCCCAGGTGTACCATTTGCAACTACTTTTTATCTAGCTCAATTGGGACCTGATGGCAAAATTTATATTAATAATAGCAATGGTACCAATAAATTACATGTTATCAATTCACCAGATAGCATGGGATTGAGTTGTGATGTATGTCAACATTGTATTCATTTGCCAACATATAATGCTTTTACAATACCTAATTCTCCCAATTATTATTTAGGTCCAGAAAATGCAAGTGTATGTGACAGTTTAAATTCAGGGATTAATGCAATTCGTGAAGTTGCCTCTCTTAAAATTTACCCCAATCCTGCAAGTGATTTTTTATGGATTGATTTCCACCTTCCCATATCACCGAATTGCGGCGCTCTCAATATATATAATTTCCTGGGTATTTTAATACTGCAAAAACCGCTCTGTTCATATTTTAATACTGCAAAAATTGAATGTAATCAGCTTCCTGCAGGAATTTATTATGTAACTATCGTCCAAAGTGATAGGAATTTAATAAGTGGAAAGTTTGTAAAAATGTAATTAAAGCTTTCTTAATAAAATCAATATTTCTAAATGATCGGACTAACTGCTGCTATTTTACATAATTCATTGGCTAATTTGCTAATTTTCAAATTGGCTAATTAGGTTTTTTGCTTCTTCTTCTTCGCTGCAGGAAATAAAACATTGTTTAAAATCAATCGATATCCGGGAGAGTTCGGATGCAGTGCAAGATCAGTAGGAGGGTCGCCCACCATGTGCTGGTAATCTTCTGGATCATGACCTCCGTAAAATGTCCATGTTCCATTTCCGAATTCACCATGAATATATCTTACTTCCTTTGCTGATTTATTCTCACCCATCACAAGAACATCAGACTTGATCAGATCTTTACTGAATGATGTTGTCTGTCCCATAAACCCTTTGATCACCTGCTCATGATTCTGACATAGCATTGTTGGAACAACGTCCCATTTCGCGGAAAAATCAAATAACGTAAACACATCTTCATTGCGTGGAACCTGGCGCTTTGTTGTCATGTCAATATCAGAGAATTCATACTCCATCGGATTTGTACTCAGTTTAAAATTGCGGAAAGCAAAACACCTTGTGTAATCAAGCTTGCCATTGTAGTCAGGTGTTGTTCCGTCACCATCAAACATTTTTTCACAAATGTCAAGTCCTTCAGATGCAAGTGATATGTCATATGAATCCGTTCCGCTACACATTGCAAAGAGGAAACCACCGCCTGCGGTAAAATCTCGGATGCTCTTTGCAACTGCCAGTTTCATTTGAGAAACTTTATTAAACCCAAGTTTGTTGGCCATTGATTCATCAGTTCTCACCTGTTCCTGGTACCATGGAGCATTGTGATATTGAGCATAGAATCGTCCATATTGTCCTGTAAAATCTTCGTGATGTAAATGCAGCCAGTCATATAATGGTAATTTCCCCATAATGATCTCTTCATCATACAATACCTCATAAGGTATTTCAGCATAAGTTAGAACAAGTGTTACAGCATCATCCCATGGTAACTTACCTTTTGGAGAATACACTGCGATCTTTGGGGCTTTCTCCAGTTTCACAACATCCATGTTCACTTCCGGAGGTGCGATTTCATCGAGTATCGCTGCTGCCTGGACATCAGGAATAACATTAAAACTAACACCCCGTATCTGGCATTCTTTTTCCAGGGCCGGTATCTGCCTGAACATAAAACTTCCGCCACGGTAATTCAGCAGCCATTCAACCGGCACATCATTTTTCAATACATAGTATGCAATGCCATAAGCCTTGAGATGATTCTGCTGGCTTTGGTCCATCGGAATGAGAATATATGAAGCCTTTGAAATGAGGGGCAACATCAATAGAAAAATTCCGAGTGACAATAAATATTTTTTCATGATCATTTAAACGAAAACCTGACTACAATGTTATGCATTTTCACTCTTAAAATTAGTGAATATTTGGTTATTGCAGGCTAGACGGTCAAAAGATTAATAGTTAATTGTTATTTGACATCAGGAGTTTATTCAATATTGCTGTCCGTGGTCAGCAGTCGATAGTTATATTACGTAAAGTCGCGAAGGACGAAAATAAAAAGGGCGGCTGTTAGAGGTCAATCGTCATTGGTCATTAAGTCATAGTCTATGAGTCGCATTGCCCAATACCTTGAATTCTTCACTTTTCTGTGTCTTGATTCTTGATTGCAGGCCTGTAACATAAAACCTGTCCTGATACCTGCGTCTTGCTACCTTAAAAAGGAACATCTTCATCCATATCATTCATCCTTGACCTGCGGGTAATCCTGTCAGGATCAAGTGCAATATTAGGATTGGGGATTTTTACTGTTTCATCCACAAAATCAAAGTCCTCCATATCAGTGAACTTAGTAAGGTGACCAATAAACTTCAGGTTGACACTCTTGGTAGCACCATTCCTGTTTTTTGCAACGATGATCTCGGCAACATTACTGGTAGGCTGATTATTTTCATCTTCAGTGAGTCCGTAATATTCAGGACGATAGATAAACAGAACCATGTCGGCATCCTGCTCAATAGCTCCTGATTCACGAAGGTCGCTGAGCTGAGGTTTCTTGCTTCCGCCACGCGATTCAACAGCACGGCTTAACTGTGACAGAGCGATGATGGGAACATTAAGTTCTTTGGCAATACTTTTTAGTGAACGTGATATCTGGCTGATCTCCTGTTCCCTGTTTCCGCTTCTGTTATCTGCACCGGCTGCCATTAACTGAAGATAATCGATGATGATCATTTCAATTTTCTTTTCAGCAACTAATCTCCTGCATTTAGCACGCAATTCAAAAACTGTAAGCGCAGGAGTATCATCTATATATATAGGCGCTTTTGTAAGCGGAACAATTTTACTGTTCAGCTGCGCCCATTCATGATCGGCTAGTTGACCCTTCTTCAGCTTTTCAGAGTTGATCTCCGTTTCACTTGCAATAAGCCTGTTTACCAATTGGAGATTTGACATCTCGCAACTGAAAAATGCAACAGGCTTGTTGAACATTACTGCTGCATTGCGGGCCATGCTAAGAACAAACGCTGTTTTACCCATTGCAGGACGCGCTGCAATAATGATCAGATCTGATTTCTGCCAGCCTGCTGTTACACGATCAAGTTCTGTAAATCCGCTTGGTACTCCTGTAACACCTGCTGTCTGGTTAGCAGCTGTTTCAACTTCTTTGATAGCCTTGCTGATGAGACTGTGCATGTCTTCATAATTGCGCCTGATGTTTCCTTCAGCAAGAGAGAAAAGATTTTTTTCAGCATCATCCAGTAACTCTAATACATCAGATGTTTCTTCAAATGCATTTGTGATAGTCTCAGTGCTGATGCGTATCAATTCGCGTTGAATGTATTTCTGCAAAATGATACGTGCGTGATATTCAACATTTGCAGCTGATGCCACCCTGTTTGTAAGCTGCGTGATGTAATATGCTCCGCCTGCAATTTCCAGTTCACCATTCTTACGAAGCTGTTGTGTTACCGTAAGAATATCTACAGGCTGCGTATTATGAAATAATTCATGCAGCGCTTTATATATATGCTGATGTGATTCTTTGTAAAAACACTCGGGATGTAATATGTCAATTACATTCGCTACAGCATCCTTATCAAGCATCAGTGCCCCAAGAACAGCAGCTTCAAGATCAGTGGCCTGTGGCTGAAGCTTGCCTTGTAGGAATTCCTGGGAAACGGGTTTTATTAATTTCTTCCGCGTAGCGGGTATTTTCTCATTCATCGAAATTCAAAAGTAATCAGGTATTTTGGGATAAGACTGTTCAAAAATATTTTTAATCGCTATTGTTGAAAATTACTTTCATACAGAGTTAAAAAAAGCCCCGATTGAATCAGGGCTCCTTCACTTTATAGTAAAATTTTATTTATTTTTCTTTTTTCTTTTAAATAAAATATTATTCTGCAAACACACCCATATTGCTGAATTTAGCAATACGCTGTTTTACTCTTTCTTCAGCACTCATTGCACTCAATACGGCAAGATGTTTCATGATCTCCGATTTTACCCTGCTGAACATTTCTTCAGGATTGCTATGAGCACCGCCATTTGGTTCAGTGATAATGCCATCAATGAGTTTAAGTTTCATCATGTCATCAGCAGTAAGCTTCAGTGCATCAGCGGCTTTTTCTTTATTATCCCAGTTGCGCCACAGGATTGATGAACATGATTCAGGTGATATTACCGAATACCATGTGTTTTCAAGCATCAGCACCCTGTCGCCAATTCCTATTCCCAGGGCACCACCTGAAGCTCCTTCACCAATGATGATGCAAATGACAGGCACTTTAAGAATTGACATTTCATAAAGGTTTCTTGCGATTGCTTCACCCTGTCCTCTCTCTTCTGCTTCAAGACCCGGATAAGCACCCGGAGTATCGATAAATGTAACAATTGGTTTCTTAAATTTCTCAGCAAGCTTCATTAGTCGCAAAGCTTTCCGGTATCCTTCAGGATTCGGCATTCCGAAATTCCTGTATTGACGCATCTTGGTGTTATTGCCTTTCTGCTGACCAATGAACATTACACTTTGGCCGTTAATGTTACCAAAGCCCCCTATCATGGCTTTATCATCTTTGACCTGCCTGTCGCCAAACAGTTCAATAAATTCTCCTCCGGTTACCGATTGAATATAATCAAGTGAATAAGGCCTGTCAGGATGCCTTGACAGCTGTACCCGCTGCCAAGCAGTTAAATGACTGTAGAGATCCTTCTTTGTAGTCTCAATTTTTAACTCCAGATCTTTGATCACGCCTTCAACATTAACCTTGCCTTTCTCAGCAATTTTCCTGGCCTGGTTTAATTGCTCCTGAAGTTCTTCGAGAGGTTTTTCGAAATCCAGTAATGAACTAGCCATAAGCTTATTAGATTACTGTCACAAAAATAACTAAATAATAATGGGTTTTCCTGTTAAGGTTAAATTGGACAGGTGACGGAAAGTATGCAGTTTTGCCCTTCATAAACAGGCTTTTACGGCCGTAAAATTCATTTTTGCAGGTTATGATCTCATTTCCCAATGCTAAAATCAACCTTGGATTACATGTGCTGAACCGCAGAAACGACGGCTTTCATAATATCGATACAGTATTTTGTCCCATTGGCTGGAATGATACTCTGGAAATAATTCCATCTGTAATTGATTCAAGTGAGGCTTTTCAAATCAACATTAAAGGGATGGAATCACTGAATCCCAAAGACAACCTGTGTTATAAGGCATATGACTTACTGTCTAAAGATTTTAAATTGCCTTCAATGATTTGTTATTTGCAGAAATCAATTCCTGCAGGTGCAGGTTTGGGAGGAGGATCATCTGATGCAGCGGCTGCATTGAAAATTATCAGCAGCATCGCTTCTTTAAATCTTGATGATGAGCAGTTGCAATCTTATGCATCAAAGCTTGGAAGTGATTGTGCTTTTTTTATTGAGAATAAACCAGTTCGTGCAACTGGTAAGGGAGATAAGTTTTATCCTGTAACACTTTCGTTGTCAAAATATTTTTTTGTTGTTGTAATGCCGCAATTTTCAATGAATACTGCGGAAGCATACAATATGATTAAACCTGCAATGCCTGAATTACCTCTTGAATCATTGATCATGCTGCCTGTAAATCAATGGAAATATGTTTTGGCTAATGATTTTGAAAATGCAGTTTTTGATAAGTATCCGGAGTTGAAGTTGATCAAAGAGGAACTTTATAAAAACAATGCTGTTTATGCATCAATGAGTGGAAGCGGAACGGCTATTTATGGAATCTTTGAAAAGGAAACAGATCTTCACCGTGTTTTTAAAGGATGTAAGGTTTGGAGCGGAAAAGCATAATTGCATCTCTTTATTCGGATTATTTGTTTCAGGTTTACACCGCTAAGTGGGCTGCAGCATTTTTTTTCGACTAGTTGGTTCACCTTAAAAGTTGTGTAAGTATTTCAGTTTTTTTATCATTTTCTGAAACAAGTCATCGTATTATTCGTATCAGGGATATTTACTATCTCATACGCATGAAAAACCTGTTACTAACATTGATTGTATGCTGCTTCATAACAGCTGCTATTTTTGCCCAGGGTCCGAGGAGTGAAATTAAGACGATGGAGATTGTTGTTGAGGTGCCGAATGCTGATACTGACAAAACATGGTCAGACCTTAATCATCAGCTCAGTGGAATAGATAATGTATGGGTTGAAGGATATTGTCTGAACCAGAACCTTCTTTACTTAAGACTTGATCCGGCACAATATTTTAAGGTTTTAGTCGCGATAAACAAAGCCGGGTATACTTATTATCTCAAGAAAGATCTTAATGTGAATAGCGGTATTGAGGCATGCAATATTAAAAGTAACCTTATACTCCGCGAAAGCTCAAGCTTGTATTAAGATTATATATATAATAACACTGGCGTTTTTTTCAAATCAGCTGATTACATCTTTTTGTTTAAGTTTACTGAAACTTTCAGTGGATTATGAATATCACCTTTCATGGTGCTGCAAGAAAAGTTACCGGCAGCAGGCATCTCATTACAACACCTTCAGGTAAAAAAATCCTTCTTGATTGCGGATTGTTCCAGGGAGAAGGCGCTGAAACCGATGACTTGAACCGTCATATCGGCTTTGATGCATCATCAGTTCATGCTCTGATCCTGTCTCATGCTCATATGGATCATGCGGGTTGTATTCCTTATTTATACGTCCAGGGATTTAAAGGGCCAGTCTATTGCACACCAGCTACTTTTGCATTGTGCAGTGTAATGCTGCTCGATAGTGCTCATATACAAGAACACGATATTGACTATGTAAATAAAAGAAGAAGGAGGAGGGGAATGCCAATGTTAAACCCGTTGTATACTGAAGCAGATGTAAAAGAATGCCTGAAAAATTTTATCACTGTTCCTTATGAAAAAAGTCAACAGGTATGCGAAGACTGCACATTTATGTATACTGACAGTGGTCACATATTAGGAAGCGCTGCAGTGAATATTCGTCTTGGCAACGGAACAAATCCGACAAAACTCTTTTTCAGTGGTGATATTGGAAGATATTCGGATCTTATTCTTCGTCCGCCTCAGCCATTCCCGCAGGCTGATTATATAATCTGTGAATCAACCTATGGGAACAGGCTTCATGAAGCAACAGTAAATGCTGAACAGAAACTGTTGAATGTCGTTAAGGATACGTGTGAAAACAGACGTGGAAAGGTTATCATTCCCGCATTCAGTCTTGGAAGAACGCAAGAGATCATTTATGCTTTCGACCGATTGCATACGAAAGGGCTGATGCCTGCTGTAAAGATATATATAGACAGCCCTCTTGCTATCAATGTTACATCGATCATGCGGAGTCATACCGAATCATTCAATAATGAGATCAGGGAGTATATGAAAACTGATGCCGATCCGTTTGGTTACGCTGAAATGCATTTCATACAGAAGGTAGAGGAATCCAAAGCGCTCAATGATTCTGATGAACCATGTATTATTATTTCCGCATCAGGGATGATTGAGGCCGGAAGGGTAAAACATCATGTTAAAAATAATATAAGCGATTCAAGGAATACAATTTTGATTGTTGGTTTTTGTCCGCCTGATTCTATCGGAGGAAAACTTATTTCAGGAGCTAAATATGTTAAGATCTTTGGTAAAGACTATGAAGTGCATGCAAAAACGGAGGTCATCAGCAGCTATAGTGCGCATGCTGATTATTCAGAGATGCTCAGGTATTTAAGTTGCCAGGATGCAAATCTGGTTAAAAGAATATTTCTTGTACATGGAATTTTAAATGTGCAGGAGGAATGGAAAGCCAAACTTGAAGCAGGGGGATTTAAAAATGTATTGATACCGGAAATGGGTGAGAGTGTGAATATTGATTAAATGTATTCAGCAAAGGAATTTATATATATTAAATAAAAGCATGTATTAGTTCGTTAGCGCTTTTACAGCTTTATATTTCATCCGGTAGTTATCAATATTTACAAAATAAACACCTCTTTCAAGCTTTCCGAAATTACTGAGGCATATGTCATTATTACCTTCTTTTGCCTGGATTACCCTGCTGCATATTTCCTTTCTGTCTGCATCAGTCAATGATACCCTCAGCATCGAATTCGACAGTGTGCCATAACTTATATTCACCATTCCTTTTTCATTGTTGAGAGTTGCCGATTTAATTGTAACAGGTGAATTTGCATCTGCAGAACCAATGCAAATTGTTTTCAATGTAACAAATCCGCCATGCAGGTCTGATTGTGATAAAGTATAGAATGTTCTGTCACCAACAGGATTTTTATCTTCATAGCTATATATATTATTCCCGTTATTCTTTCCCAGACCGCTGATATTGATTATTTCTGAAACTGATTTTCCATCACGGCTTTTCTGTATCATATAATTCTGATCATCGTGGTCACCTGTTGCTTCCCATTTAAGAGAAATTGTATTGTCGCTGTTCTTTTCGCCAGAAAAATTGACAATAGAGGAAGGCATTGGAAACGGGTTTCCTGCAAAACATGGTTTAAAATACATGCTGAACATTTTCGAAACGACTTCATTTCCTGTATTTTGAAATCCTGTACGCAGAATGAGGTTCTTTACTTTTTCATAGTTAAACTGGATAGAACTGTTTCCTGTCATAGAACCATTGTTTTTCGCTTCAATTAATGCATGCGCTTCAAGCATTTCATTGTTGTAGGATAACATCATCGGCACAGAGCTTTCCCTGTAATAATCTGCAGGACTTACTGCACTGATGAACTGGCTTATAAATGATGATTTGTAAAGGCCGGATACAGCGATTGCGACTGATGGTATGACGGTATCAATGTATGTTCCTGCTTTTTTAAATTTTATTTCCCATTCGATGAAGGAGGTGCTGCAAGGTGCAATATTAAAAGCCGGTTGCCAGGCAGGGCCGCATCCACTTGAGTAGAAATCAATATCTGAAAGAGTAGTGTTACCTGTTATTTTAGTAATCTGGACTTGTGCATCAATGCCATTGCCGATATTACTGAACTGGTAGATCGCTCCTTCATTTCCATCGCTTCCACTGATGAGTGTCTGATTTGAGAATGTCATCTGCGGATAAGCTACCTCAGCCTTGGATTGGGTACCTGTTCCAAAGTTAAAATAGAGCCAGGTTAAGGTGAACATCAGCACACCTGCAACTGAGAATACAATGATTTTTCTCTGTGCAGCTTTTTGTGTTACTCTCTGCTGTAGAACATAACGCTGTCCTTTTTTTCCTGCTTTCACGGTGAGTAGTTGTTGGTATAGTATTTCTTTTACGCCAGCGATTTGAAAAAGTTTCTGATTTTAAAGTTGTCTTTCGGCCAGGATGTGTTCCTCATTGTGAAATGATCCCGTGACAACTTCAGCATTTGTTCACAGCTTCATCATGTGAAAAACAGCAGTTGTTCATCTTCATCCATAATCTTTGACCCGTTATTAAAACAATTTAAATAATTTAAAAGATGAAAAAGATCATGTTGATGATTGCTGCAGCCACACTGGTTACGGCAGCAATGGCACAGGACGTCGCAAAACCTGTTACAACTCAGACAAAGGCGAAGCCTGCAACTTCACAGACAAGTGTAACACCTGCAGCGCCGGTAAAACCAGCAAGGCCCATGGCTGAGAAAAAAGTTGGTGAAAAAAAGAAACTGCATCACAAACATGCAGTAAAACCTGCTAAGAGTTGAAAAGTTCATTCAACAAAAAAACCCTGAAGCGGTTATTGAACTCAGGAAAAACTAATAACTACTTCAGGGTTTTTTATGCTTATCAAAATTAATTAAACCTTTACAACAATACTTGATTCAGCATGTTGATTCGGAATGTCATCATTGCTCATTGTAAACCTGTCTTCCTCTTCCTTATATCTCATTACTTGTCCGAGCGCATCAGGCACTACATCACTGCAGATTGTAATGAATGATCCTTTTACCGCATTGTTAAATGCATATTCAATTGCTTCAGGTTCACTTGGGATCACTATATATTTTTTCCTTGGATCAACGGCATGAATTCCTTTCAGCATCAGTTCTATGATCTCCTGTTCTGAACGTCCTCTGAGATTCCTGTCCTGGCGGATAATGATCTCATCAAACATTTTTGCCGCAAGTGTACCTAAAAGCAGGATGTCTTCATCGCGCCTGTCGCCAACACCTGCTATAACTCCAACCTTTGGTTTAGCTTCTATCCTTTCGAGGAAGCGTGCTATTGCCTGGAATCCGGCAGGGTTATGCGCATAATCAACCATAACCGTAAACTGCCTGAATTCAAAAATATTCAGTCGTCCCGGTGTCTGTACAGGTGAAGGAATGAAAGTCTCCAATGCAAGCCTTATGTCTTCAATTTTAAAATTCCTGATAAATCCGGCCAGAACCGCTGGCAGAATATTCTGGATCATAAACACAGCTTTACCACGGTACGTCAATGGTATATTAATTATTTTTTCAACCCTTATCTTCCAGTTGCCTTTGCAAATGCTTATGTACCCGTTTTCCGCAATTGCTGCAAGACCGCCCCTGTCACAATGTTCTTTAATGATTGGATTCTTTTCATCCATACTGAAATATGCAACGTGACTGTTTATATCCTTAACCATCTTTGCAACAAGATCATCATCTGCATTCAGTATTGCATAACCATTAGGTTGAACACTCTCAGGAACAACTGCTTTTACACGCGCCATATCCTCCAGACTATTAATGCCTTTTAATCCAAGATGATCTGCCGCAACATTCGTTACAATTCCGATATCACAATTACTGAAACCAAGACCAGCACGGAGTATACCACCACGGGCGCATTCAAGAACTGCAAAATCAACTGTAGGATCTTTCAATACAAACTCAGCACTTTGAGGTCCCGTACAGTCTCCCCGTTGCATCATGATGTTCTGTATATATATTCCATCAGTTGTTGTAAATCCAACCTTATGTCCTGCAGCCTTGGCAATGTGAGCCATCAATCGGGTTGTTGTTGTTTTACCGTTTGTACCGGTCACTGCGATAATGGGGATTCTCGGTGTGCTGCCGGGAGGGAAAAGCATGTCTATTACAGGTTCTGCAACATTCCTGGGTAATCCGTCAGTTGGCGCAAGATGCATTCTGAATCCGGGCGCAGCATTCACTTCAAGAATTGCACCGCCACTTTCCTCAATCGGGATGCTCAGATCATCTGTCATGATATCAATACCGCAAATGTCAAGTCCAACAATCCTTGCAATGCGTTCACACATGAATACATTATGCGGATGTACAAGATCTGATACATCAGATGCTGTTCCACCTGTACTGATATTTGCAGTCGATTTCAAATAAATTTCTTCACCTTTCTTTAAGATCGTTTCAAGTGTGATCCCTTTTTCTGCAAGAATTGCATTGGTCATATCATCAACCTTGATTGCAGTTAAAACCTTTTCATGACCGTAACCCCGTCGTGGATCACGGTTTACCTCGTCAATGAGTTGTTGAATAGTTGATTTACCATCACCAGTCACCATTGCAGGTGTTCGCTTAGCGGCGCAAATGAATTTATAATTGATTACAAGGATACGATGATCAAACCCCGTTATATATTTTTCGCAGATAACGGCTTTTGATATTTTCTTCGCCGCATCAAGTGCGATCAATGCATCCTGAACGTTCCTGATGTTAATTGTCGCACCACGTCCGTGATTTCCATTAATCGGTTTCATCACAAGCGGAAAACCAATTGACTCAATTGCAGCATTCATATCTTCTGCATCATATATAATCCTGCCTTTGGGAACAGGAATATTGGCTGCTTCAAGCAGGTTCTTGGTATCTTCTTTATCACAGGCAATTTCAACTGCTATACTGCTTGTCTGGCTGGTAATTGTGGCCTGAATGCGTTTCTGATTTACTCCATATCCCAGCATAACCAGCGAATGCCTGTTTAACCTGATCCATGGGATACCACGGTTTTGCGCTTCTTCCACAATAGATCCTGTACTGGGCCCCAGTCTTTCATCTTCCCTGATCTCGCGCATTTTCTGAATGTCATCCTCAAAATCATACGCAGCTCCGCTAACAAATGCTTCAGCAATTCTCACTGCTGCTTTTGCCGCATAAATGCCAACCTTCTCTTCCATATATGCAAATACCACATTATAAATGCCCTGTTCTCCTGTGCTGCGTGTTCTGCCGAATCCAACATCCATGCCTGCCAGGGTTTGAATTTCCAGGGCAATGTGTTCAACAACATGTCCCATCCATGTTCCCTCATCAACGCGCTTGAAAAACCCACCCGGATGTCCCTCGGAACATTCATGCTCGAACATGGAAGGGAAATTTTTTTTCAGCCTTTCAGGAAAACCATTGATCTTATTGGTTGGCAGTTCTTCCAGTTCCTGGAGATCCAGTTTCATCACAATAAGCTTATGTCTTCTGATGGACCAGTAATTGGGACCTCTCATGGCCCTTATTTCTAATATGCGCATAGGATGAGCGTTTAAAGTTGATGTGCTGTCAGCGCATGGTCAGATGCGGCCGGACGCAGGTTTTATAAAATAATAATGTTGATAAATCCGGAGAAGGATGTATATGGAACGATGAAATTAGAAATAGTTTGGCAATCTGCAAAATGATGACGGGGGTAACTGGCAGAACCGATCTGAATTCTTGCATGAATTATATATAAAACATAACTTAGCAGTACACATTAAGTGATAATGGAAATGGTTAAAGGGAAACTGATAGCAATCGGGGGGAATGAGGATAAAGGCACGGAAGCGGAGCCTAATCATGAACAGAAAAACAACCTGAATTTTTTCGAGCTTCAGATCCTCAGCCGTATTGTTCAGGAGATGTATCTGCAGAAGAAATCACACATTGAAGTGATCACCACTGCATCAAGCATCCCACAGGAAGTCGGGGAAAATTATCTTCAGGCTTTTCATAAACTTGGCTGTGATAATGTAGGAACATTACAGATAAGGACGAGGGAAGATGCCAGGAATCCGGAGTACCTGGAAAGGATCAGATCATGTCATGGTGTGATGATTACCGGCGGCAACCAATTGCGGTTAAGTACTGTTTTCGGAGGAACTGATTTTCTGAAGATCATGCATGAAAGACTGGAGAAAGAAGATTTCCTGATCGCAGGAACGAGTGCCGGTGCAATGGCCATGAGCAATACAATGATTTACCAGGGAAGCAGTGCAGGCGCACTTATTAAAGGTGAAGTAAAGATCACAACCGGGCTTGCTTTTATTAAGAATGTAATAATTGACTCCCATTTTGATAAACGTGGCCGTTTCGGACGTCTTGCCCAGGCTGTTGCCAGTAACCCGTCATGCATCGGAATCGGGCTGGGAGAGGATACAGGAGTACTTATTACCGAGAATAATAATCTTGAGGCGATAGGATCAGGACTTGTTGTAATTGTTGATGGTCATGGAATACATCACAGCAACATTGCTGATCTGGCTGAAGGATCTCCAATAAGCATTGAAAATCTTATCGTACATGTAATGACAAGAGGCAATGCTTATAATGTTAAGATGCGAAAGTTTATTGCTGATATGGAGCTTGTAAAAAAATAAGCTCTTTTTTCTCAGATTATCTCAACGTCTTTATTGCTTATCCAGCCAATATTGCCATTGGCGATTTTAATCTTTTTCCATCCCTGCAATTCATCTACAATCTCAATCTTGGTGCCTCCATGAAGCATAAAAAGATTGGTGCTTTTATCTTCCGGCGAACTTTTTATATAGGCACTTGTTTCAATGATAACAGCAGTTTTGTGATCATATAAGCGCTGGTGCTGTACTTTTCCCGCAAACAGTAAAAATGTAGCTGTCACACCACAGATCAGCATGATGAAAAAAGAAGTTTTCTTTAATATTCTTGAACGTGTGAATATATATATTGAAGCGAACAGCAACGTCAGCCAGCATCCGGTGATGCCTATCTTGCTCCATGTATCACTGTTGAAGGCGCTGATGAAACTATCCCACCACTGTTCATAAAATAACAAAGGCAATGGCTCGATCTTATCAACCGTATTCATGTTTGCAAGTCGGAGGTTGAACTGAATGTCTTCATCCTGGGGGTTTAATTTGAGAGCCCGCTCATAACTGACAATGGCTTTTGCATAATTGTTTTCCTTGTAATACGCATTACCAAGATTATAATACAATGCCGCAGATCTGTTGCCAGTGCTTATCAGCTGTTCATATAATTCAATTGCTTTATGATAACTTCCGAATCTGTATGCTTTATTCCCTTCTTCAAACTTGGCACTTGCAGGTGAAGCTGTAGATGCTGATGAAATGATGACGAACAGGAGCATTGGCAGCAACCTTTTAATATGAATCATCATCCTGAATATATATAGTCTCATTTACTTCAGCTCTTTAATGACTGTTCAATATCTGTTATAGCTTTAACTGCATTGGAATACAAATCAGAGTCATTTACGAATGAAGCACCGGCAAACCTCGACATTTCACACTGGTCGATTGTGTTTATGTAATTATTTATATGCTCTTCATTTACATGCCTGGCAATAAGAGATGACTTAACCCTTTCTTTTGATAGATCTGCAAAAGGAATTGTAAGCTTGTCACTCATATATCCCCACATTGCTTTGGATATCTCTTCATGCAGTTGTTGTTGCTGGCCTGCTGCAAGAAATTTTTGTGCAGTCTTAAGTCTCTTTTGCGCCATTCCTGTTGCCTTCCTGCTTTTAAGGGAGACTAAGTCGCTGTTCATAGCGTCCATTTTATTCCTGTATACCAGTAGTCCGAAGAATAAAAGCATAGGCGCGATCATGAGGCTGTAATATGGAATGGATCCGTAAAAATTACCTGTAGTTGCAATGAAATCAGGTTCCTGGATCTTTATATATCTGATGTCTTTTCCCAGCAGTTGAAAATCACTTTTATTAATATTGCCGGTGGAGGCACTTGTAACTGTTCCTGATCCTTTTCCAACTTTTAATGTAAAAGGCCCTGCAGTTTTTGATATATATTGTTTTTTATTTAGATCAAAGTAACTGAATGTAACAGGATCAAGATCATATGTTCCTTCATGACGAGGGATAAGAAGGTATTCAAAACTTTTTGTTCCTGACACACCTGATTCATTCACCTTCAGATTATCATTGATCTTGGGATCATAGGTTTCAATGTCGGGTGGAAGATTGATTTCCGGTGCTTCAATCAGTTTTAAATTTCCCGAACCACTTATTTTGATTTTTAATGAAACAGGTTCATTGGCTTTTGTTTCTTTTTTATCAATAAATGCATCGAAACTCAACTGGCCAACACCTCCGTTAAATCCGGACGGAGCGGCTGCAGGCAGTTCTTTTACATTTACAGTTATCTTGTTACTTCTGAATGCATACTTCACATCTCTGGCTGATCCAAAACCGAAAAACGGATCGTTGAAAAACGGATCCTGGAACATGCCGAAGGGATCATTCCTGTTACGTCCTTTAACCTGGATGCGCGCAATGCATTCAAGCTCCATTGGATCAATGGTAAGTGCTCCGCTTTGTTGCGGGAATAAAACAAGTTTCTTTAATTCCCCGACTTTATAGTTTATTCCGTCAACAGTTTCAGTATGAAGTTGCAACTGTTCCGGCAGCGTAATCTCCTGGTTCCAGAAGCCTGACATTGAAGGCATTTTCGAAACACTGTAATTGATGATGTTTACATTGGTATATAATTTAAACGATACAATAAGAGCTTCGCCCTGGTACACGTTTGTCTTATTTACCACTGCACGCAAAAACAGATTTTTTTCACTGATACCCGCTTCCTGTTGTTGCGAATTGTTGTTTTGCTGACCCTGACCTTGTGCCTGTGCTGTTCCGCCTTTTACAACTGTTACGATGATCCCATTCGATTGAACTCTTTTTCCGTCAGCTTCTATTGATGCAAAGCCGATCTTGAAAGTCCCTTCTGCTTTAGCCTGTAGGTAATAGGTAAAACTCAGCGATTGCGAATAGCTGCCATTTACGATCTGTATCTGGCTGCTCTGGTTAGGCCCTCCCAGAACATAAAAATCTTTCAGATCGGGACCCTGGAAATTACGGCCTGATCCATTCAAAGAATAAGTAAGCTGAAACTGTTCTGCTGTTGTAACGGTATTCCTGTTCAGAGTAGCGGTGAGAACAGGTTGTGAAAATGCCGGTACTGCAGCAGTAATAATAACCAGGCCAATCAATATCCTGTAGATTTTATTTTTTATACCTAAACGCATCTGTGGTTACGAGCCTGCAAAGAAAGCCGGATTAGATGAAGTTCAATTAAAATTAACGGGTTATTAACAGCGATTTTATCACTTCAGCATAACTGTTTCTTTACCTTCCCGCAGATCTACTGTAATATGTTCCTGCAAAGTTGTACTGATAGTTATTCCTACAAAATCCGCTTCAACCGGATATCGTTTGTGATCTCTGTCAACCAGCAAAACTGTTCTCAGTTTTTTCAGGTCAGCTTCAAGAAATGGCTTCAGACTATATATAAGTGTTTTCCCTGAATTAAGTACATCATCAACAACAATTACAACTTTTCCGTCCATATCGGCTATACTCAGCGAAGGTTTAATTGTATGCTGAACGGGATTTTCTTTATCAAGGATCACCTCGATCAGTATTGATTTTATTGGTGTTAACCTGCTGAATGAATCCTGAAGCATCTTCGCAAATACAAATCCACTGCGTGCGATACCGGCAAAAATGATTTCTTTTTCTTCAAAGTTATCCTCATACACCTGGTAAGCTATCCGTTCAATACGCTGCTTTACCTGTCTGCTGTTAAGTATGATGGTTTCATTTTTCATCATGCTAAATATACTTCATTGCACAATAGTACCATGAAATCTGATAAATTGTAAATAATGTCAATGACTTATTTCCTCAGATAATTCTTTATGAGGAAGGTGACCACCACCGGCATATGATTTTCTGTAATACGGGTCTTTAAGATCACTTATTATCACGCCATTGCTTGTACTGGCGTGAACAAATTTTCCATTGCTGAGATATAATCCCATATGCGTTACCCTGCGCCTGTGAAACCTGAAAAAAACAAGGTCACCTTCTTCAAGATCATCTTTATCGACCTTTGTAATCTTTTTATATATATCAGCGGAATTGCGTGCACCAAGGGAGGTTCGGTAAACTTCACCATATACGCTGGAAACAAAACCCGAACAGTCAGTGCCTTTTTTCGAATTGCCGGCATAACAATAAGGTGTGCCAAGCCATTGCTCAATGTTGTCATACAATGACCGGTTCCATTTATCAGGGGGCATAAAACCCATATCCTGGAGAAAATACTGGCGTTCAAAATCCCAATCTGATGATGCTGTTTCAGGTTGTGCAGAAACATATCCTGACACCAGCATAAGAAATATAACAACCTTTATCTTCATCGTTGCGAAAGTAAATGGTCATTGTATTAAACGTAAGCTCAGGCAGATTAATTGCCCACAATCGGATGTTGATGGATTACCAGTTTCATTGAAAAGGATATATATAGATCAGGAAATGACTTTTAAAGAGGCAGGGAGCACTTCAATGCTGACATCAGTTACGGGAGCGCAGGGCTCACCATCGATATGCAGATGTACCGGTTTTGATGCTGTTATAGAAATCTTTTTGCCTGAAAACATTTTAGTATAATTATCCGGCTTTAAAGTGCCATTGAAAATCCTGTAAAAAGTGGAAGGCAGCCTGTGCAAAGGCGGACGTTTAACGATGATGATGTCGGCTTTTCCATCCTGAAGGTCAGCATGTGGCGCAATGATGGCTGCATTGCCGAATTGCGATGCATTGGCAATTACAACCATATGTGAAGTTACATCAATTTCATCACCGTCGCAGTTAACTTTAAAACCAACAGCTTTGTATCTGAAATATTCCTGCAGTGTAATTGTTGTATAAGTCATCAGCCCACGTCTTCCGCTTTTATCAAATATCGAAGCAACATACCCATCGAAGCCAAGTCCTGAAACATTGAATGCCGGCCTTTTATTGATGATGAGTGAATCAATTACCCGGATTGATCCATTCTTAATTTTTTTTAAAGCATCAGTTGCCTTCATGGGATATTGAAGATGCCGGGCGAGTCCGTTACCGGATCCCAGTGGTATGAGTGCAAGTGATGATGATTTATTAATTAATGATGATGCCACTTCATTTACCGTACCATCACCGCCGGCAGCAGCAACAACATCAACACTTGAATCGGCAGCGGCTTTTGCCAGTTCTGCAGCATGATAGCGTCGCAGAGTAAATTCAACTTCAACGTTAAATCGCTCTTCAATACCTGATGCTTTAACTGCTGCATTGATAGCCTTTGCTTTGCCATGTCCGGCATTGGGATTTGCAATGATTAACAACCGTGGTTTCACTTCTTTACAATTGAATTGTGGATCATTGATTGCCTGAACTGCTGCAAAACAGCATTTGCTTTTAATGTAAGTCGATTTTTATCAGCAAAGGAATTAACAATGTTATTCCTCAGCATAGAGTCTGTCCTGTACTTGTAAATACCTACAATTTCATCACCATCACTCTGCAGCATGTATTCATTGCTGAAATACTGGAAGAGGTTGCCTGTATAATTCAATGCGAATGCATCACCATTGCGGAAAATGCTGTTGCCGAATGCTGAAAACTCTGATGGAAAATTCAAATAATCAAGTACTGAAGGAAGGATGTCGCATTGCTGTGTGACAACGGAAGATAAACCGGTTAAAAAGGAATCACCAGGAGCATAATATATAATGGGAACTTCAAATATTCCTTTAGATGTTTTATAGTATGGAGCAAATGCAGGGCCGGTATGATCTGCAGTTATAACAAATAGCGTATTGTTATACCAGTTTGTTTTGTTAGCTTCCGTAAAAAAAATTTCAAGTGCATGATCTGCATAGCCGATACTTTCATAGATTGGCTGATCACCTTTCGGGAACTTATTTTTATATATGGCCGGAATTGAATACGGATGATGTGATGACAGTGAAAAGAATGTTGAATAAAAAGGCTGTTTTATTTTATTCATTTCAGAAATAAAAAACCTGTAATAGGGTTCATCATAGATTCCCCAACTGCCATCGTAATCAGTTGAAGGTCCTTTATATTCATTTCTGCCATAATATTTCTGGTAACCTGAAAGATAACTGAAACTTTCAAAACCCATTGTACCATTATTCCCGCCATGAAAAAAAGCCGATGAATATCCAAATGGTTTAAGCAAGCCTGCAAGACTGTTGAACCTGTTTACATTGTATGCTGATGAAATAAAAGATTCATTCATCAATGCAGGGATAGAAGCAGTAATTGCCGGAATTCCTTCAATTGAACGTTTTGCATTGGCAAATGCATTGTTAAATACGAGGCTTTTCCTGCATAATGAATCCAGAAAGGGCGTGAATCCTTTTCCGTTATTAAAAAAACCAACGTACTCTTTCGAAAAACTCTCAAGAATAATTACAATGACATTCCTGTTTTTCATCCCTGATGAATATTCATATAGCCTTGTAATTTTAAATTGTTTATCTGCCTCATCATCTGTCATGAATTTATCAGGAGATAAACCCTCCATATCTCTTGTTTTAATAATTGTAAATGGCGTGTTAAGTATTGCAGGAATGAGCTGGGGTGATGAATACTTCGCCGCCGACTGTATAGAGATGGGCTTATATTGAATGCCGCCACGCACACCAATTATATATGCAGCGGCAACAAATGAAATGACAGCAAGTGATGTGATTAATGATGGCTTTTTTCTTTCGTCATTTTTTAAAGAAACCTTTCTGTATGTAAATTCAATAAGCAGGATTAATACCAGCAGGATTAAAAGCAAATACCAGAAATCAGCAATGTACTGCAATAAATTATTTTTAATATCGCCGCCTGCTTCGGGAGTAAATGCGTCAGCAGTTGATCTGCGCTGACTGAACCTGAAATATATAAAATCAATACAGTTTAGAAGTAGTGCCGAGATATTAGGGATATAAAATACCCATTTGATCAATTTCTGAAAATTCTTACTGTAGAATTGCCTGCCAGGAAACAGATGCAACAATATAAAAACCGTATTCGTAACGAGAACAGAGAAAATATCGAAACGAATTCCGTAGAAGAAAACTGCAAATAATTCTCCAGGGCCTGCATCATGAAAAAGACCTGCATTAAATAATAGAAACAACAGCCTGCAAACGGTATATGCTGCCATTATAATGCAAAGCCGCTTAAAAAGGATGATGAACCGGGAAAATGGCATGTGGACAAAAATATCAGAATCCGGTACAGGTGTGAGCAGACAAATGTTGAGGAATTATTTATATAACCCCGGCAATTTCCCTGACTCAGGGATGTGATTTGGCGAGCACTGCGAAATACTTTATCAATGGAAACAATTACAAGGTTAAAATACTGATTACGGAATGGTAATTGAAAATATACGGGCCATGAAAAACTCCAACGACGAAAATCTTAACCTGCACAGCTCAAATATTGTACGTGTGCTTCTTCTCTTAGGCATCATGTTCTGTTGCCTCTGGTTTACTTTTGGAGCCGTATTGTATTAATTTCCAAATCCTGAAAATAAAAGCAGTAAAAACTAATCAGCTAATACCTCATTACCGCCTGTAAAACGTCCGGCAGTTCCATGGAACTGTCATTTTTGTTCGGGTGTAATATACCTGGAAGTTAAGCGTATCCATCCTTGTAACATAATTACTGTCAGCGATCACAGCATCAATTGTAACAGAGTCAGAAGCCCATTGTGGAACAGGAATGTTGATTTTACCTGTTGAACGATCAATTGAACAGCTGACTAAAGAATCCTGACCGAAGTTTCCGAAGTTCCTGATATAAAAATTATCATTGGAAACGACGGAAGCAATCACTGATGCAGCAAACTGAAGGGTGGTGTCGGAATCGCAGTACTGGGTGCATTTTGAATAAAATCCTTCAAGAAACCATGCTGTATTTCGAACAACGATGGTCCTGTGGGTGGTAAAGGTATTTCCTGATTTATCTGTAAGGGAATAGATCGCCTCATATGATCGGGCTGAATCCGTACCTATAACAGGATATTCAACTTTTATAAATGAAGTAAGATCACCATCAATATCATCAAGACCATGATATCCCGGCTCTTTAAATGTTCCTCCTATACTATCAATATATAAAGGGTTGGCGCCATCAAGAAGGATATAAGGAAGGTCCGTATCATCATCACTCTTGCAGCTATAGAAGGCAACTGAAAGGATACAAGCCGTAAGTAGTATATTGATTAAAACCCGTTTCATTACTGAGTTAACCTGCTTTTACAGTCAAAATTGTGTGCTTCTGCAATATTAAAAAAAAAGACCGCCATTTGCAGGCGGTCTTTATATAATCCTGTTTAATTATTTTGTATAAGTAAGTGTACAGTTATCAGTTGTACCATTTGTAGTTTCAGAGATGGTTAAAGTCATTGTTGTAACACCTGCAGAAGTACTGATTGTACCTGTTCCGCTGAATAAACGGCTTGCAGAAGGATTTCCGCAAACTACAGTCTGAGCCGGAATCTGAACGCTTGTTCCATTTGATAAAATGGTAGCATAAACTTTACCGTTGATATAATTATCAAAACGTGTAAACCACAACCTGTTATTGATTGTTGAAGAGAATGTAAGTGTGTCATTGTAGGTTCCGGGTCCGGAAGTACATGCATAATTTGCAGCAAAAACACCTTTATATTCCGGGTGATCTGTTTGCAATGAATTCTGTACAATTACAGATCTCTCAGCGGTAGAAGTATTACCTGCATTATCAGTTACAGAATAATCTACGTGATAGGTTCCGGCTGAATCTTCATTAATATTATCTGTTGTAGTTACCCTTCCGGCCACATTTCCGTCTTCATCATCTGTAGCAGTGAATCCCGGCTCCACATAATCATCTCCGATATTTTCTAGTATGTATGGGTTATCACCAGCCAAAACAAGTGATGGTGCTGTAGTATCGCTGTCATCCTTGCAAGAATAGATTGCGAAAGCAAGGCTTAGTCCTAATAAGGAAATTTTAATTAACTGTTTTCTCATAATTGTTGAAAATTAAAGGTTTTAGATCAGGACAAAAATAGTATTTGACAGGATAAGAAAAGGGATTGTTTGGAAACTTATTTTTATACTTTTGTCGGCACCTAAACAAAAATTAATCAAAATGAAGAAAATTATCACTCTTATTTCAGCTGCCTGCATGGCTTTGATCATCAGCTGTGGACCAAGCGCTGAGGAAAAAGCAAAAATTGAGCAGCAACGCCTTGACTCTCTGAATGCCGTTTTAGAACAGGCACGCCAGGATTCTATCGCTTCAGCTGAAAAAATACTGCAGGATTCAATTGCATCAGCCCAGAAGGCTGTTGAAGATTCTCTGAAATTAAAAGCAACTGAGGATTCAATAGCTGCTGCGACAAAAAAAATAAAAAAGCCAAAAGCTCCTAAAAAGCCTGAGGTTAAAGCAGGTCAGGGTAAAGGCTGATAATTTTAATTCGCTAAAAGCATGAAAAAAATACTGTTATTCGCCGGAATGATGGCTTTGCTGAGTTCCTGCGGCCAGTCTGCTGAAGAGAAGGCAAAGATGGAACAGGCACGCCAGGACAGTATCAAAGCTGCAGAAGATATGATGAAAGCTGCAGAAGAAGCAGCTGCTGCAGCCGCCCAGGTTGCAGATACAATTGCTGCAACTGATACTGTAAAGTAATTAGGAATTAAAAGAGTTTATTAACAGAAAGCCCCGGTTAAAGGGGCTTTCTGTTTGATTTATAAAAACGCTTATAATAGTGTTCCGGCAATATTAGCCAGTTCACTTCTTTCGCCTTTTTCAAGCTGGATATGAGAATAAATATTCTGCCCTTTCACTTTATCAATCAGTGTTGAAAGGCCATTTGAATGCGAATCAAGATAAGGAGTGTCGATTTGGAAGATGTCTCCTGTGAAAATGATCTTTGTACCCTCACCAGCCCTGGTAATAATTGTCTTGACTTCATGAGGTGTAAGGTTCTGCGCTTCATCAATAATGAAACAGATATTTGAAAGACTTCTTCCCCTGATATAAGCCAGCGGGGTGATATGCAGTTTTTCCTTATCAACCATATCTGTGATCTTCTGATATTCCTTATCTGTCTCCTTATACTGGCTTTGGATAAACTTCAGGTTATCCCACAATGGCTCCATGTATGGGTTGATCTTTGATTTTATATCGCCTGGCAGAAAGCCAATATCCTTATTACTTAACGGAACGATTGGCCTTGCAAGAAATATCTGCCTGAACCTTGTTTTCTGCTCCATTGCCGATGCCAGTGCAAGCAATGTCTTACCAGTTCCCGCAACACCTAATATTGTTGTAAGTAATACATTGGGATTTAGTACAGCATGTATTGCAAATGCCTGTTCTGCATTCCTCGGCCTGATGCCATAAACTGATTCTTTATTTACTCTTTCAATTCTTTCAGAAACAGGATTAAAATATGCCAGTGCAGATGATGCTTCAGCCTTACTTTTTAAAATGAAATAATGATTGGCCAGAGGAACAGCATCTGTGATTTCTTTCCAGCTGCAATGACCGTCTTTATATATTTCATCAATCACCTTCTTTGATACATTCTCAATAACAGTCTTTCCTTTATATAATTCACCGATGTCCTTAACTTTTCCGGTGAGATAATCTTCTGCAAGCAGTTTCAGCGACTTCGCCTTTAACCTGAGGTTTACGTCTTTTGAAACAAGCACAACACGTCTGCCGGGATTTTCCTCCTGAACAGATAGTGCTGCATTAATTATCCGGTGGTCGGCTTTTCGTTCACCAAAAATTTCCTGTGCATCAAGTTTCTTATGCTGCTCATTCATCAACACCCTGAACTTGCCTTTCGTGGGGCCATTCAGAGGTATCCAGTCCTGTAGTGAAAAACTGCCTGATAATTTATCAATACTCCTGATGAATTCCCTGGCTTCGAAATTAATTACATCATTCCCTTTCTTAAAACGATCGATCTCCTCAAGAACAGTGATCGGTATCGCTACATCATGTTCTTTAAAATTAAAAATGGCATTGTGATCAAATAGTATTGCAGAGGTATCAAGAACGAAGATCTTCCTGTCTCTGTTTTTAACAGTTGTTTTGGCCATAGTTGAATGATTTGCTTCATCACGTAGTCCGCTAAACGGAGTAAAACAAATATATGGGGGTGATGAGGCAACCCTTAACGGGATTGGGATTTTAATCTACATGGGACTGTTAATAAAGTAGAAGGCCGATGAACTAAATTACTAATCAGAAGCAAACTTCGTTGTGCTTTGGCCTGCATTCAGTCACATTTTAACTTCTTTATTCTGTATTCTTCTTCCATCTACTATTAAAATGCTAATTTTGGCCCAAAGCATGATTCACTTTCTGTCGCCCGGCTTTTTATATGGCTTATTGCTAATCTCTATTCCTGTTATCATTCATCTTTTCAATTTCAGGCGGTTTAAAAAGGTGATGTTTACCAACGTCCGCTTTTTGAAGGAGCTGAAACAGGAAACTACAAGCAAGTCGAAACTCAAACATTTACTGGTATTGTGTGCACGCATCCTTGCTGTTGCCTTCCTTGTTTTTGCTTTTGCCAGGCCTATTCTTCCTGCAGGTAAAACGAATAACAGGAATGAAAGCGGTGGCATAAGTGTATATGTTGATAACAGCTTTACTATGGAAGCTAACCGGCCTGATGGCACCCTGCTTGAAGTCGCGAAAAAGAAAGCAAGAGAAATAGTTAATGCATATCCTTCAAGCCAGCGTTTTCAGTTATTAACCGCTGAGTTTGATCCTGTGCATCAGCGCCTGATGAACCGGGAAGATTTTCTTGACATGCTCGATCAGGTTCATATCAGCAGCAGTTCAAGAACACTGAATGATATTATCAAACGTCAGCATGAAGCATTGCTGAAAGGTAATGCAGGCAATGGTCCCCAATATATAATTTCTGATTTTCAGTCTAACATGTCGGCCGGCAAAATTGAATCTGATACAACGGAACAGATAAATCTGGTCCCCGTTCAGGCTCCGGTTGCCGATAATATATATATTGACAGTTGCTGGCTTGGAGTACCTGCCGTTCAGCTGAATCAGCCAACTGAGTTTTCAATCAGAATTGTTAATGAAAGCGACAGGGAAGCTGAAAATATTCCTGTGAAGATCAGGATCGACGGGCAGGTACGTGCTGTTACATCAGTAAAGCTGGAACCACGCCAGTCAGTTGTAACTGTTGTGAACTTTACAATCAGCAATGCAGGCTGGCATCGTGGGGAGGCTTCCATCAATGATCATCCCGTAACATTTGACGATTCATGGTTCTTCTCATTTGAAGTGAAAGATGCAGTATCTGTTCTGGCAATTAACGGTGCTTCACAATCTCCATATATACAGGCATTGTTCGGCAGCAACGTTTTTGTAAAGCTTACCAATAGCAGCTATACGCAGGTTGACTACAGTACTTTGCAACAGCAACAGCTAGTCATCCTTAATGAACCACCTTCTATCGCATCAGGTCTGGCAGATGAGCTGAAGAAATATATATACAGCGGCGGTCATCTCATCTTGTTCCCTGACAGTGTTCCGGATATTGAATCATATAATTCATTTTTAAGTCTTGCCGGTGCTGATGCATTCAGTGGTATTAATCACAATGCTGATAAAGTAGTTTCACTTGATAAGAATAATGAACTTTTCGCTGATGTATTCCAGGATGAAAAAAACAGAGATGCATCTATCGATTATCCAACGGTACAGAAACACTTTGATATTGTTTCAACATCCGGAAGCAGCAGGCAGGTATTGATGAAGCTTCAGGGTGGAGGACCGTTCCTTTCTCAATATAATTCAGGAAAGGGGTCGCTATATATATTCACCTCTCCTCTGTCGCCGGGATATACCAACCTTGCACATCATGCTGTTTTTGTTCCTACATTATATAAAATGGCTATCCTGAGTATGAAAGGTCATGATCTATCCTATACGATAGGCCGCAACACAACGCTTCAGCTTAAGGGTAATGTATTGGTAACTGAGGAGAATTTCAAACTCATCAGTGATGCTGACAAGAATGAAGCGATTCCGCAGCACAGGGTAACATCATCAGGTATTGATATTTCATTCAACAACATTATTTCCACAGCGGGTCACTATGAACTGATGAGTGGAGGTAATACAGTTTCAGTATTATCTTTTAATTATGACAGGCAGGAATCTGATATGAACATGTTGACTGCCGACCAGATAAAATCACTGATGAGTGAGAACCGAATAGAAAATTATTCCACTTTCGGAAACGATATTCCTGATCTTACTTTAAAACTGAAACAACTTACAGAAGGAATTTACCTCTGGAAATACTGTATTATACTTGTACTGTTGTTTTTATTGGCTGAAACCTTGTTACTCAGATTCTGGAAAACATGAATATACTTATCCGCTCAGTTACCATCATAGATGAAAACTCTTCATTCAATGAAAAGAAAGCGGATATATATATTGCTTTCCAGCACATTGGGATCCTAAGCTTAGAATTCCACGTGGACAAGTTGTCG
>JADMIO010809270.1_pt1 | contig 88250 bp, 74 predicted proteins | sample 8958161 | NCBI WGS metagenome assembly JADMIO01 (sample SAMN16585339, study PRJNA669376) | soil metagenome | isolation source: Crop rotation soil | place: USA: Cullars Rotation, Alabama | collected 2011 | reverse complement strand
GACAACTTGTCCACGTGGAATTCTAAGCTTAGGATCCCAATGTGCTGGAAAGAGTTCGCTTATCAACTGGTCGCTGGGCAGCATAAATCCGGGGCGGAACTTGGGATTTTTGAGATTGGGCAGGGCGCTTTTTTGTTCCATCAGGTCCGTTCCTACCATATCCATTGATTTGGCAATTTTTTCTGCCAGTTGCTCCTCTTTTACTACCAGCATATTTTTTATCCATGACACCTGGATAATAATGATGCCAATGAGTGAAGCAGTGATCAATAAAATAATGACAGGTAAAACTCTCTTCATATCATGCAAAAATAGCAGCGCTACCCGGCTTTTGCAGCCATTAACGGTTTAGGGGCGCCTTTTTAACGTAGGTTTTGCACAGGAAAGGTTGAAAATACAATTTTAGGCGGTGCAACAAAGATTTTGAATTGCCAATATAATAAGTAATTTAGAATTAATGATACTTCCTGGTCCCGGCATATTATTGATCGCTGATCCCTTTTTAAAGGACCCGAATTTTATGCGGACAGTGGTTTTCCTGTGTGAGCACCAGGAAGAAGGAACGTTTGGCTTTGTATTAAACAGGCCATATAATCACACATTGGATGAACTGGTAAACAGTGCGGACAGTCTTAAACTCCCTGTTTTTTATGGCGGACCGGTTCAGATGGACACCATTCATTTCCTGCATCAATACCCAACCGAAATACCCGGCGGTACAGAAGTAATGAAAGGCGTTTATTGGGGTGGTGATTTTGAAACCGCCGTTAACCTCATCAAAAGTGGCGAACTCGATGCTGCACGCATTCGTTTTTATATTGGCTACAGCGGTTGGGGAACAGGTCAACTGGATGATGAGTTAAAAGAAAAATCATGGCTCACCGCAGAGGCCAATCGCAAACTTGTCTTTCACAAAGAAATTGACAATGTCTGGAAAGATGCCATCCGTTTGCTGGGTGGTGATTACGAGATAATGATCAACTTCCCTATTGATCCGCAGCTCAATTAACCACAAGGCCCACAAAGTTTTCACAAAGTAAACGAAGGACACATGTTCATGAAATAGATACGTCTATATTTGCGTTACAGAAAAATGAAAAACGTGTTTGTCTATTTGGCAATAATTGCAGCGGGCTGTTCTGGCCCGCAAACAAAGAAGGCTACATTTGAATACTATCCTGCACTAACAGATTCTATTCACCGCCGATACATCTTTGATCTCGCTAACAATAACGCAGAACCATTTAATCTTCCAAGTTTATTGAATGGAGTGGATTCTTTTGAAATAAGAATACAACCCTGGCACGCGTTTACAAGTTCGCTTGATCTTTTTGTTTTTAAAGTCGATAGTATTGGCTGGAAGGGATATCATTATTACACGGAGAACTATTCTCAAAAGCTTCCTGATGGAACAACAAGGGTATATGCAGATGGGACGCGAGCTAAAGACGGTAAATCTTACCAGGTGCTGGAAGTAACACCAGCATGTGGTTGGCAAAAATTTGCTGACAGCATTAACTTTTTTGGTATAGCCACATTACCCGATCAAGACTCTATCAAAAACAATCCAGATCCCGGCATGCTGGATGGTTCTGGTTATTTAATAGAAATAGCCACCAATAATTCTTACAGGCAACTTAGTTATAACTCTTATGGTAGTCGTGAAAAACATGATGAATGCTTAAGATTAGCCGGATTTGCGGGAATGATATGGCGTGTATTAGGTGACGATTATAATTGGCCAGTCAATAAAGATAAATAGCCAGTGATAAAGATTGAGAAAGTAAAAACTTCTTTTTCTCCGTCTACCTCTGCACGAAAAAAATACCGCGACCTCTTTAACTCCTTTTCTCTTTTATTCTCTTAGCCAAAAAAGCCCCGCACATACATGCAGGGCCCTATCTATAAACAACCAACATCATTAATGCAATGGAAAACTAATACCCGCCCTTGCAGTAAAATTATCCAGGCTGGTAATACCATTGTATTTAAACGGCATGTAATTATAACCGGCGCCTATACTAAAACCTGCTGCACTTGTTTTTCCAAACGGAATGTAAATACCCGCTTCAGGTCTTGCAGCAAATCCAAATGCAGATTTGCTATCGCTGCTGAATTGCCCTGCGTATTGGTTATAGGTAATTAGGTTACCACCCGCCGCCAATGCCACGTAGGGCTGAATGGTTTTTCCCGGCAGAAAATTATATTGACCCTTTAGCAAAATGGGAACGGTCTGTACAGAATTAGAAATAACGGCAGACAGATCACTTCCATCGCCTGTTTTATACAAACCCCTCGGGTACTTCTCGTAAAAATCCTGCGAACCTGTTTCTACGCCTACGGAAAATTTATCACTGGTGTGATACATCAACTCTGCACCAAAACCACGATAAGAAGTATTGCCAACAACATCTTTAAAGGAACCAGTTGGCACAGCTACTGAATAATTCAGTTTCAGTGTAAGATTATTCTCCTGCGCAAAAGCTCCTGCACAAAACAGTAGTGCCAGACCTGTTACTATATATTTTATCTTTTTCATTTCACTTATTTTTTGAGATTATTGATTGGCTTTCAGGTAAGCGCTCTGATCAAACAACGCCTTTACGCTTCCATCGATGCTGCCATTGTTGAAAATGCCTGCCCCTCTTATGACACCGTTCCAAATAGCTTTAATCTTTCCGCTGCCTGTTGCATCTTTCAAATCAAACATATCGATGGAAATAACGCCCTCGTTTACCTGGTATGTTCCAATGTATGAACCATAATAACCATAGCCGGGATAACCCCAATAATAGGGGTCCCAGTATCCATAATAGTCATCATAGTAATTGCCATAATCAACATAACCTGTATAGCTGTTGATGATGTTATTGACATTAATACCTACATCGGGATGCTGATCTTTGGAAACCTGCGTATATCCCCGTTGAGCCATAGCATTGGCAAATGCCGTTATCAATTGCGTATCAAACGCGTCGTGTGTTTTCTCCTGCAGCTTATTGTTGCTAATGATGGCTACAGAATCGGAAATACTAAATGTTTTAAATGAGGAGAAGTTAGTGGTGCTGTCGTGATTGGTAATATATATCCGGCTTTCTTCCGGGCTAAGATTATTCATGGGGTCCTTGGTACAACTGCCCAGCATAAACACTGCCGCAGCCAGCACAGGTACAATCGCATATTTTTTCATAATGTATTTTTTAAGATACCTATAGACCCGCAAAGAAGATACCCGTTTAACATATACATCAACAAGTTAACAGTGGTGTAACAATTGACCGGGATTAATCGTGATTTTAGCGATTAAACTGATTGGCCGGACATAACGTCCATGCATCATCTTAAAAGAAGATTATAAAACAATTAAAGAAGGATTAACCTTAAATGATAATTCAAACAAAGCAGAGCCTGAAATGTATTAGTGTTATGTAGAGATGGGAATAACAAGCATATTCATTTATGAAAAGTGCGGCATAAAATGCACAGGTATCATAACAAATTACACAGTTGTAAGGTTTCTTTATCTCTTTCCTCTTTAAACCCCTTTGCACAAAAAACCCCGGCAAAAGCCAGGGTTGTCATTTATAATTTTTCCGGGATACCGAATAGTGTGGATTTTCAACAAAAAAATTGAGCGCATTTAGCCAGCTGTTTCAACTGCTGAAGCGCCTTCTACCAGTACAGTCACTTTATTATTCAATACTTCCACAAATCCGCTTTGTATGGTGAAATTGGAAATGTTTTTCATGCCTTTATCTTTCAGCACTTTTACATTGCCGGCTTTTAGTGCACTTACCAGCGGGGCATGTTTATCCAGCACTTCAAAGCTGCCGCCAATACCGGGCAACTGCACACCATATACGGTATCGCTGAATAATTTTTTTACCGGTGTTAATATCTCTAATTCCATAAAACAATTTGAAAATGTGGAGATGTGAAAATGTGAAAATTCATCTATTGCAAATGCACTAACATTTCACATTAGCACATTTGCATATTTCCACATTGTTATCCCTGCGCTGCTGCCAATAGCTTCTTGCCTTTTTCAATAGCATCTTCAATAGAACCTACCAGGTTAAATGCTGCCTCCGGGTATTGATCTACTTCACCGTCCATAATCATATTGAAACCACGAATGGTATCTTCAATGCTTACAAACACACCTTTTAATCCGGTGAACTGCTCTGCTACGTGGAATGGCTGTGAAAGGAAACGTTGTACCCTTCTTGCTCTTGACACTGTTAGTTTATCTTCATCACTCAATTCATCCATACCAAGGATGGCAATGATATCCTGTAGTTCTTTATAACGTTGTAGGATCAGTTTTACGCGGTTGGCTGTATTGTAATGTGCATCACCTACAATCATTGGCGTAAGGATCCTTGATGTAGAATCCAACGGGTCAACCGCAGGATAGATACCCAAGTCAGCAATCTTACGACTCAATACCGTAGTGGCATCAAGGTGGGCAAATGTTGTGGCCGGAGCGGGGTCAGTCAAGTCATCCGCAGGTACATATACCGCCTGAACGGATGTAATAGAACCATTGCGGGTTGAAGTGATACGTTCCTGCATCAGTCCCATTTCAGTGGCCAGTGTTGGCTGGTAACCCACCGCTGAAGGCATACGTCCCAACAGGGCCGATACTTCGGAACCTGCCTGGGTAAAACGGAAGATATTATCTACGAAGAACAGGATGTCCCTTCCTTTTCCCTGGCCATCTCCATCACGGAAATATTCTGCAATGGTAAGACCGGAGAGTGCCACGCGGGCACGGGCGCCGGGAGGTTCGTTCATCTGTCCAAATACAAATGTTGCTTTTGAATCTTTCAGGCCCTGCATGTCTACTTTTTCCAGGTCCCAGCCGCCTTCTTCCATACTGTGTTTGAAAGCGTCGCCGTATTTCATGATACCAGCTTCAATCATTTCACGCATCAGGTCATTTCCTTCGCGGGTACGTTCGCCCACGCCGGCAAATACTGATAAACCACCGTGGCCCTTAGCGATATTATTAATAAGCTCCTGGATCAATACGGTTTTACCTACACCGGCACCACCAAACAATCCAATCTTACCACCTTTTGCATAAGGCTCAATAAGGTCAATTACCTTAATACCGGTAAACAGAACTTCTGAAGTGGTACTCAGGTTTTCAAATAATGGCGGCTTATTGTGAATGGGACGGCCCTTTGCTTTGCTTACCTGGGGCAAACCATCAATAGCATCGCCGGTTACATTGAACAGGCGGCCGTTGATGTCTTCCCCGGTTGGCATTGCTATCGCTTTGCCTGTATCTATTACTTCTGTACCACGAACAAGCCCTTCGGTACCATCCATAGCTATGGTGCGGACACTATCTTCACCCAGGTGCTGCTGTACTTCCAGTACCAGCGTTTCGCCGGTATCGCGTTTCAGTTCCAAAGCGTTATAGATTTCAGGCAATTGTCCGTCGAACTGCACATCTATAACAGCGCCGATAATTTGTTTGATTTTACCCTTATTGGCCATATTGAGAATGTATTAAAGAGGGTTGTTAATTTTGGCGCAAAGGTAAGGGTTGGAGTGTCAATTCCGCACATGGTGAAAGAAAAAAAACAGATGTGGAAAGATTGGGAGTTTAACCGCAAAGACGCCATGACGGGAGGAAGCACAAAGGTTATTTAAAGGCCGATTGAATATGACTAAATAAATTCTTTTTTCGGGACAGCGGTTGAGAAACGACTTAAAAAATCCCTGCGTTCCTTAGCGTCTCCCTGCCTTTGCAGTTATGCATTTACTTTTTTCCGAGAAAAGCTTTGAATGCAAAACGGAGGGCCGTGAACAGACCGGCGTTTGTAACGGACGACAACAATTTGGTCTTGTGTTCGCCCTTATGGCCATTTTTTGAGAATAAAGTATTAACGAGTTCCCTCCCGCCATTTAATACAGATGAAGTGACCTTACCGGAAAGGAAAGAAGGTACAATAGCATTGGCGCCCGCGTAAAATAATTCACCAGGCAGTTGTTTTACACGGTTGCGAAGTTCCAGTTCCTGCGATTTGATATGTAGCTTCAGCCGTCGCTGCTCTGTACGCAGGTCGGCCATTGAATTAATACCCGAATAATTAATTTTTATTTTCGTTGGTTTCATTGTCATCAGTTGAATCAAAGAAAATTCTCACTACCAGGTCAGAGATATATTTATCGTAACGCTTGCGAAGCAATATGACCACTATAAATGCCACCACATAAAATGCTGTCACAATACCAAAACCAGCAAATGTGCTGCCTGTTTTTTCGGCAATGAGATAGGCTACCATCATGCTGACAAACATCAGTACAAAGAAGAACACCAGCGCCATGGTAAAGCCGGTAAATATAAGCGCCACCAACCTGGCTGACTTCTCTACTGTTTGCAGCTTTGCCAGTTCCAGGCGGCTGTTAACGTAGTCCGCAACAGCATCCTGTGTTTCTTCAAAGAAGTTTTGTTTCTGGGCTTCCATTACATCTTGTTTTAAGCGTAGTCCTCTCCTTTCCGGCTCACGTTTTCAGCATATTCTTTACCTTTTTCAACTACGGATTTTACTTCATCGCCAAAGCGCCTGGCGGCATCTTTTATATCATCGCCAGCCTTGCCGGCAGCATCTTTGATATCATCCAATATCTCTTTTCCCTTCTCGCTATTTAAAAAAATGGCCACCGCGGCCCCTGCAGCGGCTCCTAATAATATACCGGCCAGGAATTTTGAACTACCACCCATGACATGTAATTTTAGTGTGATTGAATAAAACTATATTGCAGACATTCAAATTTACAAATACTCTTCCACTCCATAATACTAAAAACTCGTGCCAGCCTTCCACAGTGACCACAAAATCAACAAATACTTCTTCCTTGTCATCATTGTACTCTTTGGCATATTCCTGTTTTTTAGCCTGATCCAATTCTTTTCAGCTTTTTTAGGAGCTGTTATGTTCTATGTACTGAGCAAATCGGGCATGGAAAAACTTGTGCGGCGAAAATGGAAAAAAAGTTGGGCAGCCGTGGTTATTATTGTGCTTTCCTTTTTTATTATACTGCTTCCGCTAAGCATCATGGGTATTATGCTGTACGAAAAAGCCAAACTATTTTTGGCACAGCCCGATCTCCTTGTAAAAATGCTGAACAACTTTGAGAAGAACATCAACGCACGCTATCATGTAAAGATCTTTTCAGAAAAAAACATTGCCGCTATCCAGTCATTTTCTACATCGGCCGTTACCTCCATCCTTAACCAGGGACTAAATTTTGTAGCCGCCATTACCATGATGTATTTCTTCCTTTACTTCATGCTCATCAACATCAATCGCATGGAAGCGGCCATTGTATTTTTTCTTCCTTTTAAAAGAAGTAAGATTGAATTGTTTGGCCGGGAACTGGTTTCACAAACATATAGTAACTCGGTAGTGGTGCCCATGATTGCATTTGTGCAGGGGGTACTTGGTTTTATAGCTTACCTCATAACCGGTGTGCCCGAAGCCGGCTTCTGGGCCGTTATTACCGGTTTTGCATCTATTATCCCAATCGTTGGTACCGGGCTGGTATGGATACCCGCATGCATCTATTTATTTTTTACCGGCAATACCTGGCAGGGCATTTTTGTACTTATATGGGGCGCTGCTATTTTGGGCAGCGCAGACAATGTAATTCGCTTTTTGATGGCGCGCCGCATGGCAGATACACACCCGGTTATTACCGTACTGGGGGTTATTATAGGCCTGCAATATTTTGGATTGCCCGGCCTTATATTTGGCCCGCTCCTGATCTCCTATTTTGTGATCTTACTCAAAATATATTACCTGGAATATCAAAGCGCCGTGCCACCGGTAAAAAGAAAGAAAAATATTCCTGTTCGTTTTAATTTGCCGTTCATTGGCAACCCCCGGCCCACAAAAAAGAAGTGATTCAACGCATGCAATTAATAGAAGTAACCACGCCATCGCTCGCAAATGATTTTGTTGCAACCAATGTTGCTATTCATAAAGACAATCCACATTATATCCGCCCGCTCGATAAAGATGTGCATGCTGTGTTTGATGAAAAAAAGAACAAGGCTTTTCGCCATGGCAAATGCATAAGATGGATATTGAAAGACAACGACGGCCGCTTAGCGGGCCGTATTGCTGCCTTTGTAAATAAAAAATATAAAAACAAAGGAGATGATGTACCTGTTGGCGGTATTGGTTTCTTTGATTGTATCAACAACGAGGAGGCTGCGCGTTTATTACTGGATGTAGCAAAGCATTGGTTACTGCAACAAGGCATGCAGGCCATGGACGGCCCTATTAATTTTGGTGAAAGGGATCGCTGGTGGGGCCTGGTAACAGAAGGATTTTCCGAGCCATTGTATTGCATGAACTTTAACCCGCCCTATTATAAAGAACTGTTTGAGTCGTATGGCTTCAAACTTTTCTTTCAGCAGATATGTTTTGGCATGGACCCGCAAAAACGATTGAATAAAAAACTATACGACCGCCATGCTGTATATGCAGGCGATCCTGCATTCAAAGCCATCTATCTTAAAAAAGATCAGTTACAAAAGTTTGCTGCGGACTTTACCATTGTCTATAACAAGGCATGGGCGGGACATGGTGGTTTGAAAGAATTAAAGAAGGACCAGGTGATGAACATGTTCAAACAAATGAAACCTGTGATGGATGAAAAGATCATCTGGTTCACTTACCATAATGACGATCCTATTGCCATGTTTGTTAACCTGCCCGATCTTAACCAATGGTTCAAACATCTCCATGGTAAATTCAATTTACTGAACAAGCTAAAGTTCCTCTGGCTCAAGAAAACAACTGTCAATAAAAAATTTGTGGGGCTTGTTTTTGGCGTTGTACCTGAGTTCCAGGGTAAGGGTATTGATTCGTTTATGATTGTAGAATCTTCCAAAGTGATCCAGCAACCGGATATGTATACCGAATATGAAATGCAATGGATTGGCGATTTCAATCCCAAGATGATCAACGTAGCGGAAAACTTAGCCGAGGTGCATCGCAGCCGCATACTTACCACCTATCGTTATTTGTTTGACAGAACCAAAGCGTTTCATCGCCACCCGATTCTAACCTAATATAACCACTACTTCCTTTTCTCATACGCAAATTTATAAGCGTACATTTTTTTATTGTTGATGGAGAGCAGGTAACCAGACAGGTTTTTATCCTGGTCAAAAGTGTTATTGAGTGTATATGTATTCTGCGTAGTGCCTGTAACAACACCATTTTTAAATTCCTGAACCGTTTCACTGATCGATTTCAATGGCTTTCCCACATAATAACCATCATAGAGCAGGTTGAAATTATATACCTTATCCTGCATGTACCACCAGAAATTTTTTCCTTTAATGCCTTTTGTAAAAACATCCAATGCATCGGTGGCGGTTGGCTCCTGTACATAGGTGGATGTAACAATAACACCAGTAGTGGGATCCGACCCATACACAGAATCTACCAGTTGTTTCATCTGCCCGGTTGCGTCATATGAATAGCTTTCCACCTCAGTAAAATCGTTATGGCTCCAGGGCAGTAATGTTCGTTTTACCAATTTATTTGCAGCATCCTGTTCCACTTTATAATAGGAATAGAGCGGATAGTCGAGAAAAGCAGTGTCAACAATGGTTGTTTCCTTATTGCCATTGGTAAGAAAACGGGGTTGAAAATAAGCGGTAAAAAAGCGGGGATTGCCCGAATAATCTTCCCGGCTGTATTCAAATCGTTGCGGATCGCCGGCGCCGTTTCTTACAAAAGTGTATGTGTGCTCCAGCAGGTTGAAATTGGAAGGATCATACGCATCGTCCTTTATCCAATTCTGTTTGTTATCAAAGGAGAATACATCCTTATAATTAAAACTTCCGTTAACAGCGTCCATATAAGCCCCGGTAATGGTGGTGGTAAAGGCAACAGTATCATACACAAAACTCATGTGTTCGCTATCCGCGATAAATGTTCCGGACATATCATAGTCATACCTCCAGATATCCCTCACTACAAATACATGCACTGAGTCATGATGGGGCATTGAGTCAACCGGCAAAGAATCTACCACCGGGGGATTTGAAGGCAATGACAATTGCTTCTGACAGGAAAAAAATAAAATGGTTGTCCATACACCGAGTAATACGAAGATCGTTTTCATGCATAAGGGCTTTATGTATACGGCGATGGTCCGGGGGGGTATTGTTTTCAAGGAAGGAAAGTGAAGGTAAAGCAAAGAGATCAAAGATAAAAGAGATCCCAGATTAAAGATTTAATGGATTTCGCGGAGGTACCCCTCTTTTTAACCTCCTTTCCCCTTTTATCCGCTGGGTCCATTGCAGAGATTTAAAGATCAATGGCTTCGCTCTTTTAAACTCTTCCCTGTCTGCCCCCTTCTCTCTTTTAAGCGCTTAGCCAGTCTGTAGCAAGTGGTGAATAACTATCTTTTTCATTCACTGCTGTTTCGCCTATTTTGCCATCGCGGACGGATGGACTTTAATGATTTCCACGGATGACGAATAGGTTTAATCTGCGAAATCCTGCCGATCCATTCATCCGCGATTATTACACTAATTTTACTGGTTCATTGTGAAAACGATGATAACCGGTTAATCTACGAAATCATCATAATCCGCAAATTGGCGATCAGGTATGGATAAATTCATTGTATCAGCCAGGAAATACAGGCCCCAAAATTTTTCTACAGTAGTAGGGCAGGCACATATTACTACTACCTTAAAAAATGCCATCAGGAATAACCAGTTGGCACATGCGTTCCTGTTTTGCGGACCACGTGGAGTGGGCAAAACAACCTGTGCGCGTATACTGGCCAAAACCATCAACTGCGAAAGCCTTTCCAAGGATGGTGAAGCATGTAATAAATGCCGGTCCTGTGTTTCTTTCAATGAAGGAACGTCGCTCAATATCCATGAACTGGATGCCGCCAGCAACAACTCGGTAGATGATATACGTTCACTGGTGGATCAGGTGCGGTTTGCTCCACAGGCAGGTAAATACAAAGTATATATTATTGATGAGGTACACATGCTCAGCTCATCGGCCTTCAATGCCTTTCTCAAAACACTGGAAGAGCCGCCGTCCTACGCCATATTTATATTAGCCACAACGGAAAAGCATAAGATATTACCTACTATCCTCAGCCGTTGCCAGATATTCGATTTTAAAAGGATCACCATCAATGACACGGTAGAACATTTACAGGAGATAACAGATAAAGAAGAAATAAAAGCAGATAAAGCCGCCCTGCAGGTAATAGCACAAAAAAGCGAAGGCTGTATGCGCGATGCTTTGAGCATACTCGACAAAATTGTAAGTTTTACCAATGGCCAGGTAAACTATGGCAATACACTTGAGCACCTGAACATTTTAGATGCAGATTATTATTTCAAGTTATTGGATTGCATGCAGCAACAGGACCTTGCAGGCGCCATGTTGTTATATGACGATATTAACCGCAAAGGTTTTGAAGGCGACCTGGTGCTGGAAGGATTTTCAGAGTTCCTTCGCAACCTGCTGGTATGTAAAGATGAAAAAATAGCAGGGCTGCTTGAAGTAGTAGAAAGTTTTAAAGACAAATATGTACAGGCCGCTAAAAAAATGCCGGTGGCCTGGGTCATCAGTGCATTAAATATTTTGAATGACACCTCCATCAACTATAAAGGCGCGCGCAATAAACGGCTACACGTAGAACTGGCACTTATAAAACTAACTTACCTGCAACAAGCCATTGAATTGAGTGCGTCTGGTGGAAGCCTTGCTAAAAAAAAAGTAGTTGAGGCCGCTAAACCGGTTGCATTTAGAAACCTTAGAATCCTTGCGGATAGTCGGGAGTCGGAGATCGGGAGTCGGGAGTCAACAGCCATCATCAGAGGTCAGTTGGCAGCAGGTAGCCAGCAGGAGGCGAAGGCAAAACTGATTATTGAAATAAATACAGAAGAACCCGCGCTGGTCAATGAATACCAAACTACCACAAGCAGTAGTAAACAAACTTCGCCTGTTGCAACAGCTATTAAAACAACCGGTAGCGGCAAACTGGGTGCGCTCAGCAAAATACGCCAGCATTATGCCAGTAGTAATGCCAATACCACCGTTACCGAAATAAAGCCATTATCAAAAGATGCTTTGCAAAAAGCCTGGGATGAATTTACTGTACAATTGAAACAGGCTAAAAATCCCGCAGCTCAAAGTTTTGACCTCGCAGAGTTGCGTGTTAAAGATGAAAGTTGTTTTGAAGCCGTTACACCCAATAATCTCCAGTTAAAATTTATTGAACAGGAGCGTGTAAAACTATCCGAATACCTGCAGCAGCATTTCAATAACCGGTCACTTACTTTTTCTATCACCATAGAAGAAAAGCTCGATCTGTCGCAAAAAGTAGATGCCCCGCTTAGTACAAAAGATCAGTTCTTAAAAATAGCAGAACAATATCCGCTTGTAAAAGAATTGAAAGACAAATTGCGTTTGGAGTTAGATTACTAAGAAGCTGCGAGCCCACAGCTTCCTCTCCGTTAATCCGTCGTTAACTATTTCGCTATCCCGTTAATTGGATAGAACTTTGTCTCTATTGAACGAACGCTACTACTACCATGGACAACACCACCCCACAGGTTTTTCAAACCTCATCCCCTACCCGCTGGCAAAGCTTTAAATGGAGCAGCCGCGTGTTGTTGTTATTACTGGCGCTGGCTATTGTAACCGTTATCATTACCCTGGCCATAGTAGCTTATAAACCTGCGCTTCCCGTTTTCGCTGCAGAAAAACAAGTATTGCTCGATAGCAACAGCAGTCTCTTCAACCATAGCAAAATAGCCAAACAATATGGCGGCTTCCGGAAATTTATCAATGAACGGGAAATGTATAAGCATGGGAATTATCCCATTCCCAAACGTTTCCGGCGCAAAAACGGTGTTATTGTACAGGCTGATCCCAACTTCTATTCGTTTAAAAAATTTGCAGCCGGCATCAGGGCCGGATTTTATGTCAACTGGAACAGATCGTCTTATACATCGCTTGAACAAAATATTGCACGCCTTAACCTGGTTATACCTGAATGGTTTTTTATTGATCCTGCTACAGATTCTTTAAGGGTCGATATAGATCAGAAAGCGCTTGAACTCATGAATAAAACAGGCGTCAAGATTGTTCCCCTGCTCACCAATAACATCAATAAAGTATTTCGTGGCGACGTGGTGCATCGCATCATCAGCAACCCGGCAAAAAGAGAAAAGTTTATCAATGAAATAATCAGCGTACTGGAAAAAAATGGGTTCGACGGCGTTAGTACAGACTTTGAAGAACTGCAGGAGCAACGAAACGAAACGCTGGTTTCATTTCAAAAAGAATTATACGAGAAACTACATGCAAAGCACCTGCTGGTCACACAGAATATCGTTCCATTTAATGACGATTATAATTTAACGGAGCTGTCTAAGTACAACGATTACATTATTGTGATGGCGTATGACCAGTATTCAGATAATACGGATCCGGGACCCATCTGCCACCAGAAATGGATTGAAGGGGCTATAGACAGGGTGGCGAAAAAAATTCCACCGCAAAAATTAATACTCGCCCTCGCTGGTTTTGGTTACGACTGGCCCGTGACTGAAGAGGGTAAGTTATTAAAGGGCGCTACTGCTGAAGCAAAAAGCTACCAGGAAGCATTAACGCTTGCACTTAGCTATGATGGCAAGATCGATTTTGACAATGATTCTTATAACCTGCACTTTGATTACGATGATGAAAAGGGAAAGCCACACGAAGTAAATTTTACCGATGCCGCCACAACATTTAACTCTATGCGTTTTGCTGCTGAATATGGTTTAAGCGGTGTAGCGTTGTGGCGGCTTGGATCAGAAGATTCCCGGATATGGGACTTCTATGATCATGACATGAGAAAAGATAGCATCAAAAATTTTGACTTTAAAAATTTTGCTACCGTAAAATCTTTTAATACCGATGAAACACCAGCTTATTCAGGTGCAGGAGAAGTATTGGAAGTAATAGGTGGTCCTACCAGCGGAAAGATTACACCGGAACTGGACAGCAGTGAGCTATTGATCAGTGAGGAAATATATGACAGTCTTCCATCCAAGTGGGTAGCAAGAAAATATGGAACGCTGGATAAGAAAAAACTGGTACTCACTTTTGATGATGGCCCGGATCCCGAATACACGCCACAGATACTGGATATATTAAGTCGTGAGAAGGTGCCGGCAGCATTTTTTATAGTAGGCATCAATGCAGAAAATAATATTCCTATTGTAAAACGCATCTATCGTGAAGGGCACGAAATAGGCAACCATACTTTTACGCACCCTAACATTGCCAAGGTAAGCAGGAAACGGGCCATAGTGGAAATGGAAGCAACGCGACTGCTGATAGAATGTATTACCGGGCATTCTACCATTATGTTCCGTGCTCCTTTTAATGCCGACTTTGAACCCCAAAAAGCAGAGGAACTGATACCTGTTGCCATAGCGCATGAAAAAAATTACCTGGACATTGGAGAATCTATTGATCCGCTCGACTGGGAGCCGGGCACATCTGCCGATTCAATCGTGGCCCGTGTAATACGTGGTAAAGAAAGAATGACGAAAGAAGATTTAAGCGGTAACATTATTTTATTGCATGATGCAGGTGGAGAAAGCCGGGCCGCCACTGTTGAAGCGTTGCCACGCATCATAAAATATTTTAAAGAACGCGGGTATACTTTTACCACTGTTGCGGATCTGCTCAGCAAAAAGAAATCGGACCTGATGCCCGAAATTCCAAAAGGAAGTGGTTATTATCTTATACAGGTAAATACATTTTTGGCAGAATTTGGTTATTGGGCAGGTCATATTTTATTCTCATTATTTATAGTGTTCATCATTTTATCGCTGGCAAGAATACTATTGATGGCCGTACTTTCTGCGCGTTATCACCGCAAAACAAAAAGAACGCATGCTGTTCCGTTTTGGTGGGGCAGTGCTGCAGCGCCACCGCTGGTAAGCATTATTGTGCCTGCTTACAACGAAGAAGTAAATGCGGTCAACTCACTCAGGAACCTGCTGAGAACAGATTATCCCAACTTTGAAATCATCTTTGTAGATGACGGCAGCAAGGACAGCACATTTGAAAAAGTGAAAGCTGCCTATGGCAACAATCCATTGGTACGATGTTTCTCAAAGGTAAACGGTGGTAAAGCATCTGCGCTGAATTATGGTATTATGCAATCGGCCGCGGATTATGTAGTGTGTATTGATGCAGACACCAAACTATTGCCCACAGCAGTATCGTTATTAATGCAGCACTTCAACAATGAAAAGGTGGGTGCCGTAGCAGGCAATGTAAAAGTAGGTAATGAAAGAAATCTTATTACCCGCTGGCAGGCCATTGAATACATTACCAGCCAGAATTTTGATCGTAAAGCTTTTGCAGCGGTCAACGCCATTACAGTAGTGCCCGGTGCTATTGGAGCGTTTCGTAAAAAAAGCATTGAAGATGCAGGCGGCTTTACTACAGATACATTGGCGGAAGATTGCGATCTTACCATTCGCATATTACGCTGCGGTTATTTAATTGAAAATGAAAACAGCGCCGTTGCCTTAACAGAAGCGCCGGAAACTATCCGCATGTTTTTAAAACAACGCTTTCGCTGGAGCTTTGGTGTAATGCAAACATTTTGGAAGAACCGCGATGCATTGTTTAACTGGAAATATAAATGGCTGGGTTGCCTTGCGTTGCCAAACATATTGATATTTCAAATTATCATCCCGGTTATTGCTCCGCTGGCCGACTGTTTTATGATCATAGGAATTATTTCGGGCAATGCTGAAAAGATATTCTTTTATTACCTCTTGTTTATGGTGGTTGATATGGCCGTATCTATACTGGCATTCAGTTACGAAAAAGAAAAATACAGCAAACTCATTTGGCTCATTCCACAACGACTCATCTACCGCTGGCTCATGTATTATATACTGTTTAAATCAATCCGCAGGGCCATTAAGGGAGAGTTACAGAACTGGGGTGTGTTGCGCAGGACTGGTAATGTGGCCGATGTAGTGATCAGTTGATTGGTTGATCAGTTGAATAGTTGATTGGTTAACCAGTTGATCTGTTGGCTAGATGGAGTTCAGCTATGGGAATTGGGAATTTGTAATTGGTAATTAGCAGTGGCGCAAGCAACCAAATTCCTAATTACAAATTCCCAATTCCATTTTAACTGATCAACTAATCAATCAATCAACTAATTTTAGCGCATGGAGCCTCTGCAGCAATTACAACAATTCATTTCCAACATACATTCCTTAACAGATGAAGAATGGGAAAAGATGTCGGCCATATGGCAGCCGGTGGAATACAAGCGAAAAGTAGTAATGACTGCTGCAGGAGAAACTGAACATTATATCTATTTTGTTATAGAAGGATTGCAAAGAGCATTTTATATTGGCAACGAAGGACAGGAAGCTACCATTGTATTCAGTTATCCGCCATCTTTCTCAGGGCTTGCAGATTCTTTTCTTACACAAACACCTTCTAAATATTTTTTGGAAACGCTTACCGCCAGTAAGTTCCTGCGTACGTCTTATAAGCAGTTCAATGATCTTATGCTTGCTTATCCCAACATCCAGCACATGGTGCTCAAGGCAACGGCGTTTGCCATCAAAGGTGTGCTGGAACGGCAAATAGAATTGCAATGCTTTAGCGCCGAAGAAAAATTCAGGACACTGCTCAAACGGAGCCCGCATGTATTACAAATTATCCCACACAAATACCTGGCATCTTATCTTGGCATTGACGCCACAACGTTTAGCAAGCTATTGGGATCTGTAAAAATATAATGGCACCTTCGATGCTTAGGCTTAACCGCAAAGGCGCAAGGACGCCAGGTAACGCAAAGAATTTTCCTGGCGAACCTTTGGGTCTTTCCGTCTTCGCGGTTAAACTTTGTGCTTGAATAAAAATCTTGGTATTTCCCAAGATTTATGAAAAACCGGGCCGGTAGTTTTGTTATCAAATCACGAGCAATGAAAAGGACAGCCATCCATTTATTGGAACAGTTACAGGCAGACACACGACAACTTATTGTGTTTGCCAGTTTCCTGCAGCACGAACAGGAAGCAACACTTTTACAACAACCCGCCCCGGGCAAGTGGAGCGTGGCGCAGGTATTGGAGCATCTCAACAGCTATGGCAACTATTATATTCCAGCTATTGAAAAGGTGTTAGCCGGTAATCTTCCACCAGCAACAATAACTTTTACACCGGGCTGGCTGGGAAACTATTTTACCAATATGATGAAACCAGGGCAACAGGGAGTAAAAAATAAAATGCGTTCACCAAAAGATCATGTACCGGTAAAAAATCCTGATGCAATGAGAACCATCGCAATATTTCTTCAACAGCAGCAGCAAATGCTTGCCTTGCTGGAAAAAGCAAAAACAACCAATATAGGAAAATTGCGGGTACCTATTTCACTGGCGAAATTTATAAAACTTAAGCTGGGGGATACCTTTGGTTTCTTAATAGCGCATGAACGGCGCCACTTTGTTCAAATAGAAAATGTATTGAAGGAGTTGAATAAGGTCAGCGATAAATATCCAGTAATCCGTCTGGTAGTGTAAGGTATACCAGTTTCTTCTTCTTATCAATTTGTTGCAGGGTGGCCTCGTGCACAGGTATCAGTGCTTCATTGCCATGCAGGTCTATCCTGCACAATAACTGGTGTGGTTGTTCAATTACTTCCAGCACTTCACCAATATCTTTTCCGTCATTCACCAGGTGATAACCCAGCAATGAAACAGGCGCCGACTTTGCAGCATACTTATGAAAGTCTTCTTCTGTGAGCCATATTTCTTTCTGAGTAAGTTTTTGCGCCGTTTCTTTCGAAGTAATGCCGTCCAGCGAAAGATAAATTTCTGTGGGGCTCTTTATTTTTGCTGAGCTGATAAAATACGGCAGCATTTCATCTTTGGTCACTTCAATAAAAAGCGCTTCCAATCCCTTCAATGAAGTCTTTTTGCCAAGATGGTGCTGTAATACCAACTCGCCATTAACCCCAAAAGTGGCCACCAGTTTTCCTATGCTGCAGTAATTTGTCATGATTGGAATTGGGAATTAGGAGTTGGGAATTAGTTGTTTACTTCGCAGTCATTGATCAATTACGAATATCAGGATTAGGATTGGGCCGCAAACCTAATTCCTAATTACCAATTCCTTCTCTAAATAAGAATCCCGGTGAAATTGAATCACCGGGATCGTATGTCAGGTAAACTTATCCAGATTATTCTGCACCGCCACCTTCAGTCCTTCTTTCAGGGCGACGATAAGGAGCACCGCCTTGTGGGCGTCTGCCACCTCCGCGTGAATTACCCCTGCGGTTTTCTTCCTGGCGTTTTTTGATTTGAGCCTCGTGCTCTTTGTGCCATACTTCAAACTTTTGCATAGCAGTTACATCATCAAACAATCCCAGTTTTACCCCGCGAAGCAAATGCTTCAGGTATAATACACCTTTAAAAGAAAGAATACGTCTAACGGTATCAGTGGGCTGAGCACCTTTGTGCAACCAGTCCAAAGCACGCTGGCGATCTAATTGAATTGTTGCGGGAACAGTCAAAGGATTGTAAGTACCGATCTTAGAGATAAATTTGCCATCTCTTGGCGCGCGCGCATCCGCCACTACTATAAAGTAGAATGGCCTTTTTTTGGACCCATGGCGCTGGAGTCTCATTTTTACTGGCATCTTAAATAGACATTTAAATGCGTTAAGAAATAGGGTTAACGTTCAATAATTAAGAATCGCAAAAATAACTATCCTGAATAATTTTCCAAAATTAATAATTGATCAATGTAATTCAATCATTTTAAGAGTGAAATCACATATTTTTTACAAAAGTGATATCCACATTTAACGCCTGCCGATCCCCGGCATGCGGCCACCCATTGGCATTTTGTTCATCATTTTCATCATTTGCTTCATCTGGTCAAACTGTTTAATGAATGCATTCATTTCATCAACAGTCTTACCGCTACCGGTTGCAATGCGCCTGCGGCGGCTCTGGTCTATACTGTCCGGGTTGGCCCGCTCATAAGGCGTCATAGAGTTGATCATGGCCTCTATGCCTTTAAAGGCATCGTCACTGATATCGACATCTTTAATGGCCTTTCCTACGCCCGGTATCATGCCCATCAGGTCCTTTAGGTTACCCATTTTCTTTATTTGCTCCAGTTGTTGTTTAAAATCCTCAAAATCGAACTGGTTTTTGCGAATTTTCTTCTCCAGCTTACGGGCCTCTGCCTCGTCAAACTGCGCCTGGGCCTTTTCTACCAGGGTAGTAATATCACCCATCCCCAGAATACGCTGTGCCATCCGCTCAGGATAAAAGACGTCGAGTGTGTCCATTTTTTCACCGCTGCTGACAAACTTGATAGGTTTATTTACAGTGTGTTTAATGGATAATGCAGCACCGCCCCTGGTATCACCATCCAGCTTTGTAAGCACCACACCGCTGAAATCGAGGCGCTCATTGAAGGCCTTTGCGGTATTTACCGCGTCCTGGCCGGTCATGGAGTCAACCACAAATAAAATCTCGTTCGGGTTTACCGCTTTTTTGATATCAGCCACCTCGGTCATCATGACCTCATCCACCGCCAGGCGGCCGGCAGTATCTATAATGACTACGTTCTTGTTTTTGCTTCTCGCCTCTTTAATGGCGTTCTGTGCTATTGTCACAGCATTCTTCGTTTCAGGTTCGCTATATACGTCAATATTGATTTGCCCGCCAAGCACCTTCAATTGATCGATGGCCGCGGGGCGATAGATGTCAGCCGCTACCAGCAGGGGTGATAAACCTTTTTTTGTTTTAAGATAATTGGCCAGTTTACCGCTAAAAGTCGTTTTACCCGAACCCTGCAAACCGGCAATTAAAATAACTGCAGGATTACCCTTTGCATTTAGTTCGGTTTCTGTACCGCCCATCAGTTCGGTCAATTCATCTTTCACAATCTTAATCATCAACTGACCCGGACTAATAGCTGTTATAACCTTTTCGCCTAAAGCTTTTTCTTTTACCTTATCAGTAAATTCTTTTGCTATTTTATAATTCACATCGGCATCTACCAGTGCACGACGGATCTCTTTTATAGTGGATGCAACATTGAGTTCGGAAATTCTCCCTTCACCCTTTAATTGCTTAAACGCCGACTCTAGCTTTTCGCTTAGTGATTGAAACATATAATCGCAGATTTAATGATTTTAATGATTTGCGGATCGCGGATTTATGGATTTGGTGGATTTTGCAGATTCAATCAGGTACGTTTTGAATGTATATATCTTTTGAAATACAGGCTTTCCCGGCCAAAGTTTAATAATAGTCCCACTTCCATATCAAATACACGTAAGTAATTAAGGACCTGATTGGAAAAAATTTTATCTACATCAGCAACTGCTTTCAATTCAACCAGCACTTTATCTTCCACCAATAAATCCAACCTTCTTGAACCCACAAATTTACCAGCATAATAAATATCTTTACATTCTTCTGTTTTACAAATTAACCCTTCTTTTCCAACTCCATTACAAGGCATCTTTGATAAATGCATTCTGGAAAACCAAGTCCAAAATGCCGGTGCGCCTTCATCGCGCACCCAATTATTTTTTCGGTTATTTCAGAATGTTTTAAAGGGTATTCCATCATAAGACAAGGTAAAGGCTTGTAAAAAACAAAGAGGATATAACGATGTTATATCCTCTTTGAACGTGCAAATTAATTATGTTAGACGAATCTGTGAAATTCTGTGGAGCAGAAAATGCTCAATTCTAATTGGTATAATCCTCAAGTCTTTTCCGCGAAATCCACAAAATCCATAAATCCGCGATTTAGATGCCTAAATAACTGCGTAAAATTTTTGAGCGGTTGGTAGTTTTTAATTTAGTAATTGCTTTGTCTTTGATCTGGCGGACCCTTTCGCGGGTTAAACTAAACCTTTCGCCTATGTCTTCGAGGCTCATGGGATGGTCAACGCCAATGCCGAAAAAGTAACAGATAACTTCTTTCTGTCTTTCGGTCAATGCTTTTAATGAACGTTCAATTTCCAGCTTGAGCGATTCTGTATGCTCAATGTTTTTTTCCGTTCTTTCAGCATTTGGATTTTCCAATACATCAATCAGCGTATTATCTTCCCCTTCAGAAAGCGGAGTATCCATGCTTACATGGCGGGCGGAAATACCTAATGTAGAAGATACTTCTTCAATTTCAAGCTCCAGCAATTCTGCCAGTTCTTCTGCAGATGGTTCACGCTCAAATTCCTGCTCTAATTGGGAAAACGCTTTCTGAATGCGGTTGGTAAGACCCACTTTGTTTAGCGGGAGCCGTACAATCCTGGCTTGTTCTGCCAACGACTGGAGGATGCTTTGACGGATCCACCAAACGGCATAAGAGATAAATTTAAAACCCCTGGTTTCATCAAAACGTTGTGCGGCTTTGATAAGACCCAGATTTCCTTCGTTGATTAGATCCGGAAGCGACAGCCCCTGGTTCTGGTACTGTTTTGCAACAGAAACAACGAAACGAAGATTGGCTTTGGTAAGTTTATCGAGGGCCCTTTGATCGCCCTGCTTAATAAGCCTGGCCAGCCTAACTTCTTCTTCAGGACTGATAAGCTCTACCTTACCAATTTCCTGGAGATACTTTTCGAGACTTTGAGATTCACGATTGGTAATTGACTTCGTGATCTTTAATTGACGCATGCTCATAGGTATTGACGAATTTAGGATTGGTGGTTTATGGTGATTTTAAAGGGTTACTATAAAAAACGTTTATTTAGGTCTTTTCTTGTATAATGTACATCAACTTAATTTGGAGCTGTTACTGCCAATTTAACATTTTTTTATGCCATATCCAAATATTTATTTTATAATAGACTGTTTCTCAAATGCTTTGGTAACATTTGGCGGGAAATAACCCTCATGGGCAAACAAAAAAAACAATTAAAATTTTGCCACCTGAAATTATTTTTTATTATTGCACCCTAGGTAATACATCAGAACAATGATTATGAGATGAGTAAAAAACAATTATTTACGTTAGAATTCCCTGTAAGATGCTCACCCTCTATCCTATATGAATTCTTAAGTACCCCTGCTGGTTTGCAGGAATGGTTTGCGGATAAAGTAGATGAAAGAGATAGTGTATTTAGTTTTTCCTGGAACGGGTCAGTTGAAAGAGCGGAAATAGTAGAAGGCGAAGAAGAAAAGTTTGTACGTTTTCATTGGTTAACCGCCCCCAAAGAAGAGTACTTTGAGTTTCGTATCGAAAAATCAGAAGTTACTAATCAGACCATCCTGATCATAAATGATTTTGCTGATAAGAAAGAAATCAAGGATCAAAGTCAGCTATGGGGCTACCAGGTAAAGGACCTTTTCCATCGCATAGGTAGTTAACATGCAATCACGGCAATAAACCGGCGAAAGGCTTCCAATAGCTTTTCATCTGCTATGTTCCAATCTGCAAAAGAATTCTTATAAGCGATTTTTATAAAGGATGCTTGTTGTAATTGTTCCATTGTAAGATGGTACGGAATATTTTTATATGTTTCGCTGTCGAGATTGAAGTTGAATTCATGTCCATCAATAGATAGGTAGCAATCCTTCCATGCCTCCTGCTGCAATGCATGAAATATGTTTTGGCAATATGCCTGTTGGAATTTCCCTTTCAAATGCAGTGTGCAGCTAAAATAATTTCCCCACCAGAAAAATGTTCGTATAGCCAATACATGTTCCGTTGAAAAAATACGCGGATAGTCCAGCACCACATAAGGTAGCCGTTCGTATTGTTCACCCTTCGAAATTTTTGCTGATGATTGTGCTATCTCCACGGGTAACATGTGTTGCTGCTGTTGAACAAACTCCTGTATACGTTCAGACAACTGTCCAAACAATCCATATACTTTATCAATAACGCTGTGCTTTGTTAAAATCCACCCGCTGTTTTGAACCAATAACATTTCCTCTTCCGAAAGCTGTATTTTTGATTCGTTCATATTTGTAAAGTTATTTACTAAACATTCTCCCGGTCAACTGTGATAAAAAAACTTGACAAACTTATACTGAAAGCTTTTGTAGGGCCATTTATAGCTACTTTCTTTATTACACTTTTTGTGCTGGTACTGCAATTCTTCTGGCTGTACATTGATGATATGGTAGGCAAGGACCTCGATACCATTACTATTCTTACCCTGATGATGTACATTGCCGCAACAGTAGTACCGCTGGCATTACCGCTGGCCGTTCTGCTATCTTCTATTATGACCTTTGGCAACCTGGGCGAATCATTTGAACTGGTGGCCATTAAATCTGCCGGCATTTCTTTATGGCGGTTTATGCGGCCGCTTTTAATCACCAGCTTATTCATTTGCGGTATAGCGTTTCTTTTCAACAATTATATTATCCCGGTGGCCAACTTAAAATCAAATACACTTAAATATGATATTATAGTGGCTAAACCGGCAGTTGATATTAAAGAAGGTGTTTTCTATGATAAGATAGAAGGGTATGTAATTAAAATCGGTAAAAAAGAAAAGGATGGCAGTACCATCCGCAATATCGTTGTGTATGAAAAAGATTATGGCCTGCAAGACAAAGTTATTGTAGCAGATAGCGGCAAGATGAAAATATCTGAAGACAAAAGATACCTTGAATTTTACTTGAACAGCGGATGGCGCTATTCGGAAAAAGGCGACAGAAACTCTACCAATACTGAGTTGACAAGACTGGGTTTTAAAGAGTACAAAAAAGTATTTGACCTGAGTTCGTTTAAGATGAACCGTACGGAGGACAGTATCTTTAAAGATAACTGGCGCATGTTAAGTATACGTCAGCTTAATAAGGCAGTAGATTCATTGGAGAAAACAACCCGCTCATTTGCAACCAAAGTGCCAAGGGAGGTAGCTCCTTATTTAATATTTGCAAGGTTGCTGGACAGTAACTGGGCGTTTTTAAAAAAGGAAAAACTTAAACCAGTTAAATCATTTAAAGATATTGTGCCGGACAGCATGAAAGCCACGAGCATAGAAAGAGCCATCAGCCAGATCAATTCAGTAAAAGTAACACTCGACCAAAATGCCGCCGACTATGCAGCAAGACGCAAGGACCTGGCATCGCATTTAATTGAATGGCACCGGAAGTTTACCATGTCCATTGCATGCCTGGTACTGTTTCTTATTGGCGCCCCCCTTGGCTCTATCATCAGGAAAGGGGGCATTGGAACACCACTGGTTTTTGCTGTAGCATTCTTTGTGATCTTCTTTTTGCTTAACAACTTTGGTGAAAAGTTTGCAAGGCAGGATGTATTAACTCCATTGAGTGGTATGTGGCTCGCTACTTTTATACTGGTGCCGGTGGGCATTTTTCTTACACTAAAAGCGATGCGCGATTCACAGCTTTTCAACCAGGAATTCTATTTCCGTTTTTCGCGCCGGTTGAAGCGCTTTGTTAACAACATTAAATTAAAAAAGAAAAAGGAAGCAGTTGCTTAACTTTAAATACTAAATACCAATTTATGAAACCAGGTAACTTATCGCGCCGCAAATTTATCGCCGCTACTGCTAAAACAGGCATTGCCGTTACCGCGGCAAATATGGTAGCCGGTAACCTGATGGCTTCTTTAACACATACATCTTCCTTATACACTTCTTTTGATCAAACGCCACTGCCCTATGCGTATAATGCACTTGAACCTGTAATTGACGCCATGACGATGGAAATACATTACAGCAAACATGCATCTGCCTATGCAAAAAATGTAAAAGAAGCCGCACAGGCCGAACACGTTGATCTTTCAAAACCACTGGAAGACATATTGCCAACCATCTCGAAATACACACCCAAGATGCGCAATAATGCGGGTGGTCATTATAACCACGAATTGTTTTGGAAAAGCATGAAAGCAAATGGCGAAGGCAAACCTTCAGGCAAACTGCTGACTGCTATTGAAAAAGATTTCAATTCTTTTGATGCTTTTAAAACACAGTTCGGCGATGCAGCTAAAAACAGGTTTGGCAGCGGATGGGCATGGCTGGTTATTGGCGCTGATAAAAAATTAAAAATCGGTTCTACTCCTAACCAGGACAACCCATTGATGGATGTTTCGGATATAAAAGGAACCCCGTTACTGGGACTGGATGTATGGGAACATGCATACTACCTGCATTATCAAAACCGCAGACCGGAATACATTGAGAATTGGTGGAAAGCGGTGAACTGGGATTTTGTACGGAAACGTTTTGAAAGCCTTTAGCTATCAGCTGTTAGCTATTAGTTTGAAACAAATATTTCCCGCAATTGAGCTGCGGGATTTTTTTTGGTTGATAACAGTTATGCCTTATTTATAATATAATTTGTAATTTTTAGGCCTGTTATAACCTTACCCGCTATCGCTATGACCCTTATCAGAATAACACCATTGCTCTTTATTGTTTTGCTGTGCGCCACCGTCAGCATTGCACAACCATCCGCAGATTCGGCCAGAATATTTGCATGGCTTACCAAAGCAGATAACGCTGTATTCAATACAAAACTCGACTCCGGTCTTTACTATTCCAATCTTGCATTACAACTAAGCAAAGAAAAAAAATTGTTGCGCGGTGAAGGGTTTGCCAAACTCAGGATCGCCGATATATGGGTACAACAATCGCATCCCGGCAATGTGACAGAACTTTTTGCAGACGGGTTAAAAATAGGTACGCAGCTAAAAGATAGTTTCCTGATGGCACTGGCTTGTTACCAGCATGGCCAATACCTGATGTATAACAACGACTATGATTCCGCAGAAAAATTATACAATAAAGCGTTGATGTTACAATTTGAAAAAGCGCAGTCGAGTTACACAGCTGTTCTCTATAACGACATGGGATACCTGTTTGGCCTGAAAGGTGAGTTGGAAAAACAAGTATATTGGTTATTAAAAGCAAGACGGGTATATGAAAAAGTGGAAGATGCAGACGGCCTCGCACTCACTACCAATAACCTGGCGGGTGTTTATGCCAGTCTGAAAGATGCTCCCAAAGCTTTTCAATATATCATGGAGGCCATTGCTATTCGAAAAAAGATTGGCGATATAAGAGGGCTTGCCTTCTCATATGGGAATTTGTCGCGCTGGTACCGCGAGCAATCGCTCGATTCTGCTATCAAGTACCAGGAAATAGCTACGCAATATGCAGAGAAAACAGGCGTACAAAAAATAATGGCCGGCGGCTATGATAATTTATCTGTATTGCTGGATATGCAGCGAAAAAAAGCAGAAGCACTTGAGTATATAAAAAAGTCGATTGCTATTTCAAGGGAAATGGGTGATACCATTGCCATGGCAGACAAAATGAGGTGGGCCGCTATATTGTCCGGCGATCTAAAAGATACCGTGACGATGAATGATTATTTTAACCAGGTATATAACGTGGCCATTCGCTCAAACAACAAAACATTGCTGCGCGATTTTTTTGGCAGCAAAGCATCTTATTATAAAAAGACAAACGATTACAGAAGCGCCTACGATAACCTGAAACAATATTATGCATACCGCGACAGCATCGTTAGCGAGGCAACGACCACCAATATTGCGGAGTTGCAAACAAAATATGAGACCGAGAAAAAAGACAATGAAATTTCACGGCTGAATACGGATCAAAAAATAAAACAACTGCAAATTGAAAAACAGCGGGCCACTATTTCCGGTAATGCATTGGAGGCGCGGCAAAAAGAAAACGAAATAAAGCTGTTATCACAGCAACAACAACTGCGTGATGCCAAGATTAGCCAGCAGGCCGAAGAATTGGAAAAGCAATTACTGGTTGCCAAAACAAACCAGCAGGAACTGAAACTGGCCGAACAGGAGAAACAATTATCCAGCCGGCAATTGCAAAATCAAAAATTATTTCGCAATGTAATGATAGCGGGCATCCTGTTGCTGATAGGAATGGCTGCTGTTTTATTTAACCGCTACCAGCTTAAAAAGAAGTTGGAACAACAACAGGCGCTGTTACAGGTGCGCAATAACATTGCACGCGACCTGCACGATGAAATAGGATCGACGCTTACCAGCATCAATATTCTTTCACAGGTATCGCACAGCAACCTGCAAAAGGACCAGCGCAAAGCATCCACACTGTTAGAAAAGATAACAGAGCAATCATCGCAGATACAACAGGGCATGAGTGATATTGTATGGGCCATTGCACCCGATAATGATAAACTGGGTAATATGGTAGCCAGGATGCGTGAATATGCCACCCATACACTGGAATCAAAAGATGTATTGACCTATTTTGAAGTAGATGAAAAGGCCCTGTCGAAAAGCATAGGCATGGAGCAACGCCGCGACTTCTTTCTCATTTTTAAAGAAGCCATTAATAATGTGGCCAAGTACGCGGGCGCACAACGGGTAAACATTCGTTTATGTTCATTGCAGGACCGGCTTACACTTGAAATTACCGATGACGGCAAAGGCTTTGATCTGTTGCAATCAAGATCCACCAATGGCTTAAAAAATATGCGCAGCAGGGCCGAAGCATTGCACGGTAATATAGACATTCAATCCAATGCAGGCAGGGGAACGTTTATTAAACTCGATATCCCCGCTACATAAATATGTAGCACGGCCTGCCATCCGGAAATATTATATTGCAATAATGTCCATCAGAATTTTATTATACGACGACAATGAAGCGCTGCGCCAGAGCATGGAAGCACTGATAATCGAAGATCCCGATTTTGAGTTGCTGGCAGCGATGCCAAATGCCGAAACTGTTGCAACAGATATTGCGTCGCTAAAACCGGATGTGATACTAATGGACATTGACATGCCAAACGTAAATGGCGTGCAGGCCGTTCGTAAGATCAGATCGCTCAATGAAACGCTACCCGTTATAATGCTGACCGTTTTTGATGACAATGAAAATATTTTCAATGCTATTTGTGCAGGTGCATCGGGTTATATCTTAAAGCGGTACGCCACTGAAGAAATACCTGCCGCCATCCGGAACGTGCTAACCGGCGGCGCACCCATGACAGGAAGCGTTGCAAGGAAAGTATTGCAAATGGTACCACAGGCCAAAACATCCGAGCAGGAAACCAGCAATCTTTCAAAACGCGAGACAGCTATCCTGCAATACCTCGTAAACGGTTTTAGCTATAAGATGATAGCAGCAGAAATGAAAATAAGCATTGATACGGTTCGCTTTCATATCAAAAAGATCTACGACAAGCTACACGTGCACTCCGCTACCGAAGCCGTGTCAAAAGCGCTAAAAGATAAACTTATCAGCATTCTGCTCTTACTCATCAATGCACATCCGCTGTTGTCATTATTCCCACACAAGCTACAATCATCGTGATTTTTTTGCCGGTGAGATGGGAAGGCGATATTTTTTTAATTTATTACGCTCTCAACGTCTTACCATTTTATTGCCGTTTACCGGCTACATACTACATGGATATGTAGTTTTTATACCCTTGCTACAGAAGTAGATTTGGATTCATTAAACCACACCTTATATGAACCAACTACGTTTGCTGATAATTATTTGCGTCCCTACATTATTATTTGCATGCGGCCAATCGGCCAATAAAAACAATACCGCAACAACCACTGCTACTGCCGGAAATGATACTACACCCCGTACCGCCAGTAAACGACCAGGGAAGAGCATGATGCAAGGCAACGGGATAGTTTCCTTTAAACTGGACGGGCAATTGTACGAAACCGATCCAACCACTACCAAATGCTGGACAACCTCAAGCATTCCACTGGCCATGATGATGGCGAAGGGAAAGGACATGAGTGTTTCATGGCAAATACAACATACCAAGGGCTGGGATAACTATAAAATAGACAGCGACGCGAAAGGCACCGTTGGATTTAAAATAGGAGAAAAGATGTACTGGGTGCGCAGCAGGGGCAGCAATTATCTTAACATACAAATTACTTCTACCAAAAATATCGGTACCGTGCTATTGCTGAGCGGCACATTTGATGGTGTACTGGAAGACAAAGACGGCAACAAAGTGCAGGTAACAGAAGGAAAATTTACCACTGAAAGCTTATAACCCGACACAAATAAACATTTATCATGAAAAAGTACATCAACCTTTTCTTTGTTGTATTACTCGCCTGCAATAATCAAAGTAGCCCTGCTCCTACTGCAGCCGTAAGCGAGGCAGTAAAGTCTCCGTCCGTTAGCAATGGTTGCGGCAACCTGGCGCTCTTTCACAAAGGAGCTGTTATACAAGGCATCAGCTATGATGATAAAGACAAAGAGACAGCAAGACAAACAACTACTATCACCGATGTGACAAGCGCCGGCGGCATTACTACTGCTACAGCAAAGATTGAAATGACCATGCCAGGCAGGGAAGTAAAAACAAGTACCATGACTTATAAGTGCGATGGCACCAACCTGTCTATGGATCTGAATGCGCTGGTACAAAGCTATGCTGTGTTCTCCAAAGCAAAGGTGTCTGCAAGTTCTATCCAATTTCCCTTAAATCTTAGCACGGGGCAAACATTACCCGAGGCATCTTATACTGTTTCTATGGACAGGGGCGGCAAAACAATGGAAATAAAAACTACTTACAAAGATCGCACCGTAGGTCCAAAACAAAAGATAACAACACCTGCCGGATCATGGAACTGTTATGAAGTAAACTCAGTAGCCGAATCAGAGACACCTGGAATGGATGAAAGAACAAAAAAAATCATGGAGTCAATGAAAGATAAACTGAAAGTGAGAATGGTCATGTGGTACGCTCCCGATTTTGGTATCGTAAAAACCGATACTTACATAGGCGGTCAACTCAAAAGTCATTCACAGATTGTTTCTGTAAAGCTTTAACAATCAAACCCACTATAATAACCTATCCATCAATCAAAAATTATGAAACAGCTTCTGATTATATTTATTCTTTCCATAGCAGTCATTGGCGCTAATGCACAAATCAAAAAATATACACCCATTAAACCATTACCTATATTAACCACGTCTCCCGAGAGGTTATCGCGGTTGAGCAAAAAACAATTGCTCACTTTTAAAACAGGTACCGGTGGTGTTCAAAACATAAAAGCTATTGGCAGCAACAGTAAACCTCCAACCGGCATTTCAAAATCGCTTGCGCGTAACAGCACCAACCGCACCAAAGAAAGTTCTGCCGTGGAGGATGGGCGGTATTGCACGTCGTCTGAAGTGAGTGAAGAAAAAGGCGATTATGAAAAGATTGTACTGGGTAACCAGAATGACAAAATTATACCAGGCGCCATCTATACAGACAATTCTATCATTGATGGTTCATATAATGCCCCTACCAACCTGCAGCTAAAACCATATCAGATTACTTCCGATTTATTTTCTGCAGCATCAGGTGGCTCTTCTACTATTGAAGTTCAACCCAATCTTGGGGCAGTATACGATGGTATTGCGCAGTTGATGGCGCGTAATACACGTGTTATTAATGCGAGTGCTGTTTCAGTTGAAGCAAAGAATGTTTACAGTTCAGAACAACTGGCCTTCTTTCTGCAAGCTGGGTTCCAGGGTTATGGTGTTGATCTTAACGCAGAGTTCGATTATAACCATCGTACCAAACAGAACTTAATCTTCGCCAAATTAAAACAGGTTTATTTTTCCGTCTCGCTCAATAGACCGTTTGGCGCCAGCCTCGTTGAGAATACGCCAGCTTCTCTTCCCGGCAACCTGGTATATGTAAACAAAGTAAACTACGGTCGCATCGGTATTTTAAAAATTGAATCGGATTCAAGTGTTGAATCTGTCCAGGCCGCACTGAATTTTACCTATGGCGCCAACAGTACTTCTGTAAGTGCAGCAGCAAGGCTTAACTATCAAAAGGTAATCGCCAACTCAACCATTACCGGTTTCTTTTTTGGTGGTGATGCTACCAATATCGTTCCGGTGAACTCATCGTCTGGCCTGTCGGAGTTTAATGATTATGTACGAAATGGTTTGCGGTTAAACCCGGATGTGGCCCCTACTGCCATCAGCTACGAATTAAAATATTTAAACGATAACGCTACAGCAGCTATTAACTCCACTACTACGTACACTGAACGCAGGTGTGAAACTGCTAAAGGAATGAAACTTACATTGAATGGTATTTCTATCGAAGACATCCATGGTGGTGATTGCTCTTATGCATGGGGCAATGTAGATGTTGAAGTATACGAGCTGGACAATCGAGGTGTACAAACACGCAGGGTTTACCCCGTTACCGAAAACCTGAGAGAGGAACGCGTGGCACGTATGTGGGACTATCCCAATGGCAACAGCCCTCAACGTGGCATGATCAACTATGCATCTATCAGGGGTAATCAGAATGTTGATATGAACAATATCAATAAAAGCTGGACCTATTACCTGGACCCTGCAAAAGTTGCTACTAACGCTGTTGCTATAAAAGTAACCGTCAATATCAATACCAATCACAAAGACAATGACATTGCATCGATTGGTTTCCATGGTATGAAAAGAAATGAAACACGTACCTATAAATTGAGTGATGTACTGGTAACAAGCCAGGAGATAACGACCAAAGCCAAATACGGCTCTATGATTGCCGGGCCGTACCCTTCTTATTCCGGTAGCGACAGGGTGCATAATTTCCGGGCTCATTTTACGGTAACAACTGCAAACTAGACAAAGAGATCAAAAGAGGAAAGAGAAGAAAAGAGTGGGACGAAAAAGCTATGTTTCTCCTTTGATCTCTTTTCTCTTCTTCTCTTGGTTAAAACAATAGTAACAGCATATAGGTAAAAATTGTGTTTCTCCTTTGATCTCTTTTCTCTTTCTTCTCTTAGTTAAAAAATAAGAACATGACCAATTTCCGATTATATACATTTCTTATAGCTATCATCTGCTGCGCAACAGCTGTCAATGCACAAGGTAAATATGCAGGCAGTATGAAAAAGCTGATAGGCATTTCATATATAGATTATAAAAAAGTAAAAGAATTAAAAGGCTGGCAATTTAACCAGGGCGATGTGATAACACCTGTAAATTATGAAGAGACAATGTCAGTAGAAGTGTTCAGGAAAGGGTCCACCCGCATTGTTGTGTTCCTTTTACAGGTAGATGCAGCTACCAACAGCTCCGTTGTAGCTGATGTACTGGAAATAAAAAATGTACCGGCGGGCTGGGTTGTTAAGACAGGCACTTGCAAAGACGGACCGAATGAAGCTATGGACATTGTTGCGCTGGCAAAAGAAACAAAAACAGAAACAATGAAAACGATTAAGCAGGCATGGCGCTGCAACCGCGATAAAAAACGGATCGACGCAGTACCTGTCAAATACATTACTTGTTTTAATGAAGGCGCAGAGCAGTTTTAACTACGCAGGCAGGTTCCTGCACCTGCCTGCCATTTTAAAAAAGTATTAAACAACCTCACATGAAGTATGTAATTCTTTTTTTGGGTGTCTTTTTATTAGCCGGCACACTTGCAAAGGCACAGCCTTTTAGCCTCGATCCCAATATTAATCCAACAGAATTAACGCTTGTTGATTTCAACCCGGAGAAACAACCGCTGGCCAAAGGTCATATTAATGTAACAGATGTTACCCAGGTAGTGGACACGCAGTATTATTTCATAAAAGGAATAAGTATTTATTCTCCTGCGTATATAAACATTACTTCCAAAGAAAAAGAGCCTGGTATTAAGATCGATTTATGCAAGGAAAACTGGCTAACTGCCAGTCGCAGCGGTGTCACCAATGAAAATGGATATTGGGAAGACAAATTTAAAACGGAAGGTGATATTGGCATTCGCGTAATTGCAAAGTCGAAACCCTGCACCTACGCGCTGGTAACGTGGGTTGGCAAAGAAGCCGATATTGATGTACCATCTGCATTTGTCTATTCGGAAAATGCTGGCGGCGGCTCAAATAAGATGATACTGTATGGCGCTATTGCAGCCCTTGTATTGATATTGGCGATTGTATTCTTTATCAAACGAAAAAAGAAATAAACATGAAAAAGATCATAACCGGTTTATTATTTTTCATTGCCTGCTTTGGCATGGCACAGGATCAGCAACCCCCGGATTTAAACCAGCGAAACCAGGATATTGCACATCAACGACAGTTGAGCCAGGAAGAAACACAGGATAGTTATAATACCGATTATCAAAACATACAGGAAGGAAATGCATATATCAACGAAGGATTGGGACGTTTAAATTCTATGTTAGGCACTATGCACAGCGCGCATGAGCTATATTCGGCTACGCTGGCGCTTGATAACAACGAATGCACACCCGATCTAAATGTAGAAGGCAATGCCATGATGCCAACGCGCTGCAGACCCGGCGATCCCTGCACTGAGTGTTATGAGCACGCGTATAATGAATTGAAATTTATACGCCGCCAGTTAGCGCGGTTGCATTGCATTTACTCCAATACACGCAACTTTAATGAAAAGGCGATTGCCTTTGGTGATAATGTTTCAGGCGTGCACGCCATTAACGGTCTTGCATGGCAAACTGCCAAAGCAGATATAGTAGGCGCCTATGAAAGTTTCAAGCATACGTACGATAATAAATATACTGGTATGATGGAAAGCTTGCACAAGGCCCTGATGGATATTGATGGTTGCGAAAAAAGATTTGGTGATGAAGGCTGGTACGCCCGCGCCGGTTTCATTTATTTTGAAATGATGAAAGATAAATACAGGCGTACTGATTAATAGTTAAATCACGGTAAAAAGAAGGTCTTTTTCTTCCAACATTTGTCAGGCCACTTAAGTGGCCTGACAAATGTTTCTCTGAAGGGGTGGCATTAGATAATGTCACCCCTTCGGGGTTATCATAGCCCATATTATATTAATATCATCCCTTCCGGATTACATACGCACTCCACTAATCAACTGATCAACCAATCAACTAGTTACTTACATTTGTCACCGGTCCAAAGCTGATTATGGAATAAAACAATACGATTGAATCCACGGAAGGAAAATATTCGCATCCAGTTAATGGTGGTAATAGTGGCAGTGCTGCTGTTTATTATTAAAATAGTGGCATTCTTTCTTACACAGTCTGTAGCTATTCTTACCGATGCACTTGAAAGCACCGCCAATGTAATAGCTGGTTTTATTGGATTGTATAGCCTGTATGTAGCGGCCAAGCCCCAGGATGAAGATCACCCTTATGGTCATGGCAAAGCAGAGTTTATATCTGCTGCGGTAGAAGGCACGCTAATACTGGTAGCAGGTCTTATCATCATATACGAATCTATCAACAACTTTATTCATCCGCATAATATCCAGCAATTAGACAGCGGGATTATACTCGTAGCCATTACTGCCGTTATCAATTTTATTGTAGGATATATCTCCATCAGGAACGGCAAAAAAAATAACTCGCTCGCATTAATAGCGAGTGGCAGGCACCTGCAGAGCGATACGTATTCCACCATTGGTATTATTGCGGGACTGGTGTTAATCTTCGTTACTGGTTTTATATGGCTCGATAGCCTGGTAGCAATCATTTTTGCATTTATTATTATTTATACTGGTTACCGTATCATTCGCAGCTCCGTGGCAGGTATCATGGATGAAGCAGATAGTGAACTATTAACTAAATTGGTACAAGTACTAAATGCCAACAGGCGCGGCACATGGGTTGACCTGCACAACCTGCGCGTAATTAAATATGGCGGGCAATTGCATATAGATTGTCATATGACTGTTCCCTGGTACCTGAATATAAATGAAGCACATGCTGAGATTGATGCACTGATTGAACTGGTAAGAAAAGAATTTGGAGACGCCATAGAATTTTTTGTTCATACAGATGGATGTCTTTATTCGCAATGTTCGTTATGTGGCAAAATGGACTGCCCGGTGCGTAAACATCCTTTTATACACCGTATCGAATGGACGGTAGAAAATATCCGTTCCAATAAAAAACACCAGCTATTACCATGAACTACCGCAAATTTGGCAATACATCATTAATGGTAAGTGAAGTAGGTTTTGGCGCATGGGCCATAGGAGGTCCGGCGTTTGCAGGTACCATGCCTATTGGCTGGGGTAATACAAATGATAAAGATTCAATTGCAGCATTGAAAAAATCACTGGATTGCGGTATCAATTTTTATGATACAGCAGACTTCTATGGTATCGGTCATTCTGAAACATTGATTGGAAAAGTTTTTGGTAACAGCGACAAGGTGATCATTGCCAGCAAAGTGGGACAAAAACTGGGAAAGGATAAACCGGTAGATGTTGATTACAGCAAAGCGTATATGATAAGCGCTTGTGAACAATCCTTAAAACGTTTAAAAAGGGAGTCTATTGATTATTACCAGTTGCACATTGCCAACATCAATCACCTGCAACAAGGCGATTGCCTGGAGGCGATGGCCCTGTTGCAACAACAGGGAAAGATCCGCTACTGGGGTATTTCATTATTTACCTTCAACCCTTTCCCGGAAGCTGAATATATCATGCAACACAAACTGGGACATGGTTTCCAGCTTGTCTTTAATATCATCAACCAAAAAGCTTTGCCATTATTACAACAGATGAAGCAAAACGGCTATGGTGTTATTGCACGCATGCCGCTGCAATTTGGTTTACTGGCCGGCAAGCTCACGCCTGCTACACAATTTGACGAAAGCGATCACAGAAGTTTTCGTTTAACGCCCGCTATTATTGAACAGGCATCCCAAGCATTGAAAAAAGTATGGCCCATCGCAGATCAATATCATATTAGTAAAGCGTCGCTGGCGCTAAGCTTTATTTTATCTTTTAATGAAATGTCGACGGTAATACCCGGTATACGTACAGCGGACCAGGCGATAGCGAATGCGAAAGACATTGTTTCATTGAGCAATGCTGAAAAAGAAATGATTACAAACTTATATCCTGCTGTTTTTGAGCCGCTGCTGAAGTTAATGCAACTGCAAGGCTAACCGACTTTAATTCCCTGTTAACAAATTTTACAGATTTTTATTCTGAAACTATATACCTTAGCAGAATAATAATCTGTTTATGCAATTCTCACTGGACGCCACCGATTTAAAAATCCTGTCTTACCTGCAACCCGATGCATGTTTACAAAACACCGAGCTGGCAAAAAAGATAGGCATGGCGCCATCTGCTGTATTGGAGCGTGTAAAGAAGCTCGAACAAAAGGGCGTTATCAAGGCATACACTACGCGCATTAATCCTACAGCCGTTAACCTCAAATTGCTGGCGTTTATTTTTGTTAAAAGCGTTGAGGGTCCGGGAGATTCATCTACTGCCAAACAGATCGCAAAAATTCCCGAAGTATTAGAAGTGCATCATATTGCCGGTGAAGATTGTTTCCTGGTCAAGATACGAACAGAAGATCCCCATTCGCTCATACAATTGATGCGTGAGAAGTTTGGTAAGATTCCCAATATCGTCTCCACCAAAACAACCATTGTACTGGAAACATTGAAAGAAGATAATTATTTACCTGTTCCTAAAGAAGTATAGCCATGGAAAATTCACTCGTTAAAAAAGAACCGGCACAAGCGCTGGTCATTGCTGCGTTTGCGGCACTTTATATTATCTGGGGTTCCACCTACCTGGCCATTGTAATAGCCGTTAAAAATATTCCACCGTTCCTCATGATTGGTGCAAGATTTTTTATTGCCGGCTTTATCCTTTACATCTGGTGCCGGATCAACAAGCAACCAACGCCGCCATTAAAATCAGTCGCCAGCATTTCTTTTGCAGGGTTGCTCATTTTATTTTTTGGTAACGGCAGCCTGGTATGGGTGGAACAATATATTCCTACCGGTCTTGCAGCTATTATTGTCGCTACGGTACCATTGTGGTTCGTAGTGCTCGATAAGCGCCAATGGAAATATCATTTCAGCAATAAGTTTATTATCGTGGGACTGTTGATTGGGTTCGCAGGCGTACTTACCCTATTCGCCGGCGGTGGTGGCATCAGCTTTACCGGCAGCAGGATGCAGTTGATCAGTTTTGTTGTATTGTTATCGGGCAGTGTAATGTGGGCAGTGGGCTCCCTGTACTCAAAATATACACCAGCAGAGGGTTCCACCGGTATGAAGGCCGCCATACAAATGATGTCTGCAGGCGTTGTTGGATTTATTATTGGTATAGCAAGCGGCGAATTGCAACAATTTTCGTGGAGTAATATATCATGGAACGTAATAGGGGCCATTCTTTATCTAATTACGTTTGGTTCACTCATAGGTTATATGTCTTATGTATGGCTCATTACTGTAAGACCACCTGCACAGGTTAGCACGTATGCATATGTCAACCCGGTAGTGGCTGTTTTTCTTGGCTGGCTGATAGTAGATGAAAAAATTACGTGGCACCAGGTGATAGCGCTTAGCATTATCCTGGCAGGCGTCATTATCGTAAATCTTTCCAAAGAAAAAATTAAAAAGTATGATAGCAAGAACCTGGCACGGTAGCGTACCATCGGCAAAAGCTGCCGATTATCATCAATACCTGTTGTCTACCGGTTTAAAAGATTATACCAATATCAGGGGTAATCGCGGTGTGTATTTATTAAAGTGGGAGGAGAATGATATTACTCACTACCAGGTGCTCACGTTATGGGATTGCGTGGACGCCATTAAAGAATTTGCAGGCGAAGAATATGAAAAGGCCCGCTATTACCCAAACGATAAAGATTACCTGTTGCAAATGGAGCCGCTGGTACAACACTATGAAGTGCCGTTTTCGTATGTGAAGACACGGGGGAGAGAATAACGGACAAGGAATAACCAACAAGAAATGATGAAGTAGACGGAACTCAGTCCGTCATCCCGCTATGCGGGATGTTCAGAGGTAAGTCAGGAATATCGACCGGCTTTAACTTCGAAATTCCTTGTTCCTTGTTCATCGGTTCCTTGTTCTTCTTGTTCGATATTCGTTATATTCGTTGCCATTTATTTGATATTAAAACATTCATTTTATGCAAGCTTGGAAAGACTACCAGTCGGCCAATAAAGATCGTTTCCTGGAAGAATTATTAGAACTACTGCGTATCCCCAGTATAAGTGCAAGAAGCGAACACAAAAAAGATATGGTGGCTTGTGCAGAAAAAGTAAAGGAGCGTCTGTTACAGGCTGGTGCAGGCAAGGCAGAAATATATAGTACCGATGGACATCCTGTTGTATATGCAGAAAAAATAACCGACCCATCCAAACCAACCGTATTGGTATACGGGCATTATGATGTGCAACCTGCGGATCCGCTGGAACTATGGCACAGTGGCCCGTTTGAACCCGTAATAAAAGATGGTAAAATTTTCGCACGCGGCGCTTGCGATGACAAAGGCCAATTCTATATGCACGTGAAAGCATTGGAAACAATGGTGCAAACAAATACGTTGCCCACCAACATTAAATTTTGCATAGAAGGGGAAGAAGAAGTGGGTTCTCCCAATCTTGCCAAATTTGTTGCGAGCCATAAAGATCTATTAAAAGCAGACGTGATATTGATCAGTGATACTGCTATGATAAGCATGGACACGCCATCCATTGACATTGGCGTGCGCGGTTTAAGTTATATTGAAGTAGAAGTTACTGGTCCTAACCGCGATTTACACAGCGGTGTATATGGTGGTGCTGTTGCAAACCCTATTACTATGCTGGCAAAGATGATTGCTTCCTGTCACGATGAAAATAATCACATTACCATTCCCGGTTTTTATGATAATGTAGTAGAATCAACAGCAGCAGAGAGAAAATTAATGGCAGAGGCGCCATATAATGAAGCGGAGTATAAAAAAGATTTAGGCATAAAATCATTGTGGGGAGAGAAAGGATATACAACCAATGAAAGGACCGGCATCCGCCCTACCCTTGAATTGAATGGTATCTGGGGCGGTTATACCGGCGAAGGCGCCAAAACTGTATTGCCATCAAAAGCATTTGCAAAAATTTCGGCCAGGCTGGTACCTAATCAATCTGCCAAAAAGATTACAGAAAAGTTGTTGAATTATTTTACCAGCATTGCTCCGGAGGGTGTAACGGTAAAAGCATCGGAGCATCATGGTGGCGAACCTTATATGACACCAATTGATTCAAAAGCATATAAAGCTGCAGCAAAAGCCATCAAAGCTACTTTTGGAAAGGACCCCATACCTGTACGTGGCGGCGGCAGTATACCTATTTGCTCTTTGTTTGAAAAAGAACTGGGTGTTAAAATTGTATTCATGGGCTTTGGACTTGATAGCGATAATCTGCATTCTCCCAATGAAAAATATGATATCGTAAACTTCTATAAAGGCATTGAAACAATTCCTTATTTCCACCAGTACTTTGCCGACATGAAGTGATACCAGATACCGGATGCCAGATGCCGGATATCACGAAACGGGTATCTGGCATCTGGTATCTTGTCTTAATTTTTTCAAATGCAAGAAAAACTCCGTCTTGATAAATACCTCTGGGCCATTCGGCTGTTCAAAACAAGGAGCCAGGCGGCAGATGCATGCGATAAAGGGAAAGTAAAATACAATGGTGACAATGCCAAGGCATCCAAACACGTAAACATCAATGATGAATACGAAGTAAAGACAGAAGCCAAACGCTGGCGCATTAAAGTAACGGGACTATTGGAAAAACGTGTTCAATATTCAGAGGCCATCAAATATTATATGGACATTACTCCGGCAGAAGAAATAGAAAGGATACAATTCCAGGCAGCCAGCTTTCATACCGGCAAACGTCAAAGTAAAGTGGGCCGTCCCACTAAAAAACAACGAAGGGATATTGAAGGATTTACGGGGGAATAGTGTTACCAGTCTTGACTATCGACACTCGCCTATCAACTCGTTACCCACCCCTATTTATCTTCTTATATTTCTTAGCTCATCCTACCCTCCAGGGAGTGGATAAACTTCTTGCTATTCTATTCACGACTCACGATCACTCACGCCTGACGTCTCACGTCTCACGCTAAAGGGCATAATAATTGCAAAACAAACTGCATGTTTTATCCTACCGTTATGCTGCGGATGATTGCATTATTATTTTTTGCATGCTCTTATTTCGTTACACAAGCACAGTTCAATGATAGCATTCATTATTACGTCAACGTATCTTCTACAGGGTCCATTAATAAAACGAATGATGTAAACTCCTATTTATTGGCCAATGGTTTAAAATTCAGTACCCGCAAAAAGCAACTCCAGTTAAATAGTAACAACAGCTGGATATATGGCCAGCAACAACACACACTTACCAACAATGACGTGTCTTCTTTTTGGGATATTAATTTTTATCCAGATAAAAAAAGGTATTACTATTGGGGCCTAGCAAGTTATGAGAAGAGCTATTCATTGAAAGTAAATCACCGCCTCCAGGCGGGAGCCGGTGCAGCATATAATATAATTGATCAAAAAAATAGTTTTTTAAATATCAGCGATGGTATATTATATGAGAAAAGTAATCTTTCGCTTACCGATTCTACCCGTGATGTGTATAACACTTTCCGGAATTCATTCCGGTTGCGGTTTAAATGGAGCATAGGCGATATTGCAATAATAGACGGCACCAACTTTTTACAGAACTCATTGTCGGCAAAAGAAGACTACATCATAAAAGCCAACGTAAACCTTTCTGTGAAGTTGCGCAAATGGTTATCACTTACCAGTTCAGTCACCTGGAACAAACTTAACCGGACGGCACGCGAGAATTTATTGTTCACGTATGGATTGACAGCAGAGAAATATTTTTAAATACACATGCGGTATAAATTAATCAACATATACCTTTTTAACGGTTGCATCACCAGCCGTACGCAAAAAGTAAATGCCCCTTGCCATTTGTGCGGTAGATATAGAATGGGCACCTGGTAACAGGTGAATGGTTTGTTGTAATATACCTGCTGCATTGTAAATAGTAAGTGTCGTATTGGTACTAACATTTATTCTCAACTGGCGGGAAGGCAGATCTGTATATGCAGTAAATGGTTTTGCTATATCAACCTTTATCATAACCACAGCGGAATAACTGTATTTCCCGTCTGCAGTAACTTGTTTAAGGCGATAATAATTATTTCCTTTAACCGCATTTATATCCGTGTAAGAATAGGCACGCTGAATAGCCAGCATACCATCGCCATTCATACGTGCTATAGTTGTGAAGTTTTTAGCGTCTGCACTATGCTCTAATTCAATAGAGGAATTACTTTTTTCGTAAACAGTGTTCCAGCTAAGCTCAACATTTCCTGTTGTTGCTACGGCTTTGAAGTCTGTGGTAATAATAGGCAATACGGTATTACTCAGCCCTGTTGTTCCACAAAAACAGTACAGTCCTGTACGTTGCGACACTGGCGTTGCGCTACCAAATATCCTGAAGTAATAAAGTTGGCCAGGCGTGAGCCCGGTTAAACTAAGTTGCACACCACTGCTTGGACCACCTGCCAGTGCACAACCAATTTGCGTAAGCGTGCCGCACAACGGTCCGCCGGAAAATGCCTGTATGCCAATCACAAATGATGTGTTCTGGAAACATGAGATGTTAGCTGTACTTGAAATTGCAAAGAATTTAAACCATGCATTGGATGCATTATTCGCCGTTCCGCACGATGGTGCAGGGGCACAGACATCCAACAATGTTATAGGAAGGCATGCAATACGATTATCGAGCGCTACACCCCCATTGCACGAGGTACCGGTATTACAACCATAAATCCAGGCAGGATCAAAAGTAACAGCAGTAAGAAAATCGGCGCCACCACCCGGACATAACTGGGCGGACGATGGAAATATGCGAAGAACAACAATACACAATATCAGAAAAGCTCGTTTCATGGATATAGGATTCAACACTCCAATATAAATAAAAGGTAACTATAGCCGCTTTACAATCTTTTTAAAGAAAAACGTTACGGGTTACATATTTACGCTTAATACAACGGGTCAATCTTTGTAGTACAAAATCTAAAAAAGGTAAACAGCCTGTGTATATTTTTCCGAGGCGGTTTGGCCGGTTACATATACACAATACTGGCTGTTACCTTTTAGGCCGGTGATAGTATATTCCTTTAATGCTTTAACTTCTTTATGTTGTATTATTCTTCCGGCAAGGTCATATACCATAATATTATAAGTGGTTAATGGCCGTACTGCAGGAAAAACAACTGTGATGCTTTGTTCATGCCCGTAAATACTTATTGCCGGTTTGTTTGCCGAAGTATTAACAGTCATAATTTTTGTATAGGTAAATGTTCCGTCCATATCTTCCTGCCGGATGCGGTACCAGGCAGTAGTGGCTGCGGGTAAATGAGCATCTGTGAATTCATATTTTACAGATCCGCCGCTTCCTGTCTGTGCGCCAACAAACCCGATGGCATTAAACAATGTTCCATTGGTACTTCTTTTGATGGTAAATCCCTTATTATTTAATTGATACTCGCATGCCCAATTCAATTCGACCGTACCATTCTTTTCTTTTGCAACAAGATTCGACAACAAAACAGGTAATAAAACAGGTGGGTTGGCGACAACGGTGCAGCCTGACGTGCAGCTTGCATCATAGGAGCAGATGCCCCATACCACGCCTGTCTCAGGATTGGTCAGTTCAAGTGACAATGTACCGAGTGAAGGAAGGTTATTACCATAAAAGCAATAGCTAACCACAATATCGGTACCGCTTAAAGATGGCACACCGGCAGGTCCAAAGGGAACTGTTAATAACGTAGTGGTAGGATTTGTTTGCCAAATCCTGGTAATAGCAAATGGCTTCAGCGAAATGGATGCTCCCGCATATTTTAATTGAAGGTTGCCGGTCTTTGCCTGCGCTGGAACCGTTGCATACGAAGTGCCAACAAAATTGGCGGCATATAATGTGCCGCTTACGTTTGGACAGCTGGTCGCCTGGCCGTTGCTGTTGGCACGAGAACCCACGTCTGCGCATGTTGCAGGGTACTGCGCGATGGAACGCGTTGACATGATCACGGGCATTGTCATCAGCAACACACGTAATATTCCTTGTAACATAGTATTGGATTTTAAAAGGGTTTTACTTGTAATGGTTGCATAAAGTAAGCACATACCATACTCGTGCAAAATAGAATGATCTATCAACCTGCTGTAGTAAAACCGTTTCAGGAACTAATAGTAAACAACTAATGACATAATGCTTCTAATAACTGTACATCTTTTATTTCACCCTTAACCAGTACTGTAGTATAGAAACTACAATATATTGGCTGCCTGCTCTATTGTCGCCGCCCGCTAAAACAACTTACTTTGTATCAGTAACTTTTTCATATAAGGTTTAAGGTTTTAATGGTTAACGGCTGAGGCTCTTTAGTGCAACCAAACGCCTTGCTAACCTGCAGTTAACAGGGTTTACGTCACACATTATATGATAGTCTTTCTTTGTGCAAAGCTGGCGCAGGGAAAGACTATCTGTTTTTTAAGCATGGCAGTCATGCGTAACAGTGTTCCGGAAAATGCTAACTTTATTGCAATCTTATATTACAATAATGAAACCTACTATCACCATCGAGTATTGTCCAAAATGCGGTTGGTTGTTACGCGCCGCTTACATGGCGCAGGAACTGCTGACCACCTTTACAGATGATATAAAAGGCGTGTGCCTCTTGCCAAGCGAGACCGGTGGCGCTTTCCATATCAGTATTGATGACAATATTGTTTTCGACAGAAAGACCGCTGGTGGCTTCCCGGAAATAAAAACATTAAAACAACTTGTGCGTGATGTGGTAAATCCCGGTAAGAGCTTAGGCCATGCAGACAGACAAACGGCGCTGGATGCATAAATTCATTGAATATTCTCTTATATGCTCGGAGTAATTCTATGTGGCGGGCAAAGCAGCAGGATGGGCTCAGACAAAGGTTTGCTAAAAACGCAATCCGAAACCTGGGCGCAGCTGGCTGCGGACAAGATAACAATGCTGGGATTGCCAGTGGTTATATCCGTCAATGAGCATCAATTTCGTGATTACAATAACTTATTCCCGGCTACGCAATTATTAAAAGATAATCCGTCGTTACAATTAAAGGGTCCATTATTAGGTGTACTCAGCACCCACCGGCAATATCCCGCAGAGGATCTGCTGGTACTTGCATGCGATATGCCGTTGATGGAAGTAAGCATCTTACGTGAATTAGTTTCATTGTATAAAAAAGAAACTGCAGACGCCTACGTCTTTGCCAATGATAAAGAACCCGAACCGTTATGCGCCATCTATACAGCCAACGGCCTAAAGCAAATTATAAGATTGTATAATAACAATATGCTCGCCAGGCACAGTATGAAGTTTGCACTGGAGCAGATCAACAGTTTTGTGCAGCCAATGATGGTGGGCCATGAACGCCACTTTCGTAATTTTAATGCACATGCACAATTAAATGGCCTGTAATTGCAACGTGCTTCTTTCTATTCTTGTAAAATCTTCTTTAGGCGCTTCGCACAACGGACAACAAAAATCTGCCGGTAATGCTTCAAACGTTATACTTTCGTTTTCCTGGCGTTCGTCATACACAGATAAACAATGCCTGCATTGATAAATATATTCGTTTGACTGGGTCGCAGCCGCCTCTTTGGGAACGGTTATTGCCTTTACCGGTTGTTGATGCAGGGTTTTATTATAAGAATAAAAAGAAAGAATGCTGCGGCGTAATTGCTCAGGTAGTAAAAACTTTGGGTTGCCGCTGCTGTATACAAACCCTGTCCTTTCATTGGGGTTAAAATTATTTGCGCATAAAATATCATAAACAGGAAAAAATCCCACACCTGCTATGGTTAATAACGGTCTTTTTCTTACCAATATGCTGCTAAACACTTCACTTTTTTTTCTTGTTTTAATGCCAATACAAAGGCCAAACGTTCGCACATCATCCCGGTTAAGCTTTTTTACCAGGTAATTCTTTAATGCCAGCCCATCGCTGCAATTATCTTCTACCTGAAAATTAAGTTCATTGGCAGCATGCCGCATATTTACCTGGTGCCGGGCCAGTAACTCGTTCCACTTTGAACGATCTTTCTCTTCAATACTTTTTATGATCAGCGATTTCCATGGTGTGGCGCAAAGCTGCCCAATTTTAGTTTCAAGGCAAAGCCTGCAAATATCTTTTAGAAAACCTATTGCAAACAATTCATCGCGCCTGTAAATACCTATCCAGTATTTATCGTTGTACCTGTTCAACCCTTCATAGTACGGCAGGTTGAAAGCCGGCAATTTTGCAGGATACGCTGCCGGTTTAATAATATAATTTTCACGGTGCAACAAGGCAAATAGTTCATTACCCTGCGCAGCTTTGTTATCAAAGAATTTATCGGGATACCGGAAGATCAACTGCTCCAGCTCTTTTGATATGCGTGCCACATCATTGGTATACACCAGTTGGTTCCATTCAAAGACGGTATTTGTCTTTGGAAAACGTATAAACAAATGCCAGAAATGCGGAGATTGAAGCGACGCCACCCAGTTTATGTTACCGGTAAGCAGTGGTGTAAAACTTTGATTGCTGTCGGATATATTTATTTTCAACCGTGGCTCATAATCCATCAGGTCAAAAATATCTTTATACACGCCTTCGCTCAACCACGTTTGTGTAATAAAGACTTCCTCTGCGGGATAAGAACTAACCACATTGGGATATTGATCGGTTCCTGTTTCGTATTTAAGGCCGAGCAATTGCAACTCGGTAATAAACGTTTCGCAATCCTCCTGCACAACTTTCACCAGCAATTGCTGACGCAAGCCGATACTAACGTCCCTGATACCGGCTTTTCCTGCAGCTATCAGGATATTATACAGATCCCCCGGTGATATAATACCTCCGCGGAAATTGATCTTTATAGTACGTTCCATACTCATACAATAGCAAATTCTTTCATCGCCTTTGGAAAATTTTTATTCTCATGTCCCGGCTTACACAGTTTTAACAGCGCAAAGCGTTGCAGGTTGCTCAATCGCTGCCATTGATCTGCATCTATCTTCCACCCAAACTCATCGGCTTTTTCACACAATGCGGGCAATATATTATTGGTATCTGCCCACGCCGGCCAATCATCTACCGGTATTTCTTTGCCGGCGGTTCCTGTCCGTTTTATCAACAGCGCTTGTAAAAATATTTTATAAGATTCAACCGCTTCTATTGTTGCACAGGCCCTGTTCACCAATTCATTTCTTTCAGCAACTGTAAACCGGCTCCATGCCGCCAATTGTAACTTAATGCCACAGGCATCCAGTTTAAACCGTACAATCATGGGTATGCAACGCACATTTGCTTCTATAAAGTCTTCTTCGAACCTGAAGTAGGTCTTTTCGCCGGGCTGTGTTGCGTTGTAAATGGTATTGTTCATTACTATATGTTTTACTTGATAGAAAGATTACAAGAATTGGGAATTAGTATGAGGCCTGGTTCCCAATTCCTAATTCCAAATTACTTTTCGCCAATAGCATCTTCACTTCCGGTCTGCAGCTGCCGCAGCCCATACCGGCGCCGGATAGCTGGCACAGCTGTACCAGGTCAGTACAACCTTCATTTATTTTATTAATGATATTTCCTTCTCCCACATTGCCGCAACTGCAAACGAGTTTACCAATGACTGGCTCTGCTTTTTTACCATTGCGCAGTAGTTGCAACCGTTTCTCGCTTAGTTCTATTTTTTGCTGAATCAAATCACGGAACTCCAGGAACTCAGATTTATCACCAATCAATATGGCCCCTACCAACCTGTCGTTATGAATAATGCATTTTTTATAATAGCGTTTTGCTTTATCAATAAATACTACCTCTTCGTATGCAGGATCATCGGGACATTCTACCATGCCAAGTGAACACAGATCAGTTCCATGCATTTTTAAAATGTTCATCAGCAGCGAGCCTTCATAGTATTTGGCAATATCACCGCTAACATACCGCGCCACTATTTCCGCCTGTTGTTCGGCGGCGGCCGTTATGCCATACAAAAAACCTTTAAACTCTGCTATTTCTCCCACAGCATAGATAGCCGGGTCGCTGGTTTGTAAATAGTCATTCACCAGTACCCCTCTTTTACATTCAATGCCGGCGGCCTTTGCCAGCTCAATGTTTGGCGACGTGCCAATAGCAATAACGATAGCCTGGCAGTCTATCATTAAACCACTTTTCAACCGCACGCCGGTAACATGTTGCGCTCCCAGGAAACGATCTATCTCATCATTATAATAAATATCAACTCCCTTATCCATCAGTTCTTCATGCAATAAGTGGCTGCCCAATGCATCCAGTTGCCTGTCCATTAAGCGTGATATGCGCTGAATAATCGTAACATCTGTATTCACTTCACGCAATGAAGCAGCCAGTTCAATACCCAATAGGCCACCACCTACTATTATTACTTTGCCCTTATCGGGTACGATATGATTTTTAAAACCGTCTGCATCTTCACGGTTACGCATGGTAAAAATGCCTTTCAATGAGGGCACATCCCGTAACATGGCCGCCCTGCTTCCGGTTGCCATCAACAACATATCATAAGCATGTACCTGGCCGTTACTGTCTGTTACTGTTTTTTTATCCTTGTCAATATGCTCTATGCTTACACCGCGATGCATCCTGATGTTATAATCACCTTCTTCGGCATCTGTCATCTTAACCATGTTGCTCCAGGGTAAAGCGCCGCTGATATAATCCGGCAACAACACACGATTGTAGAAAGGATGGTTTTCTTTGCTAAATACGGCTATCTCATCTTCGGTATTCAATGCACGGTAACTTTTAATAAAACCACATGCCCCGGCGCCTGCGCCAATCACAATTATTTTCTGTACCGGTTTATTATATCGTTTAACCTGTACGGCAGAAAATTTAAAATCGGGTTCCTTACTCACAGGATCAACCAGGTTACTGGTGAGGTTATTGGCACGATTCAGATCATTGTTTAAGATTTTCCCCCAATGCATAGGCAGAAAGACTACTCCTTGTTTTATATCGGCCGACAACTTTGCTTTTACTCTTACCTGTCCGCGCTGGCTTGTTACTTCTACCAATTCCTGCTCCTTTATATTGCGGCGGGCAGCATCATACGGATGTATCTCTAAAAAAGATTCACTTACATGTTGCTTTAATTTGTTCACCTTGCCGGTTTTGCTCATCGTGTGCCATTGATCGCGCACACGCCCCGTAGTAAGTATCAACGGAAAAAGATGGTTTGGCTGTTCGCTGCTGTTTGCATCATCAACTGCATGCAATATGGCCCGTTGGGATGGTGTGTAAAATTTTTTATCGGTAAACAACCGTTTGGTGCCGTTCCCGTTTATTTGTTTTGTGTACGGCCATTGTACACTGCGCCTTTCGCGAAGTATGTTATAGTTAAGGCCGCTGATATCAATATTTGTTCCTGCGGTTAATGCCACATATTCGTCATATATATCAGAAAAGTTGCTGTAGTTAAATCCGCTGTATCCCATTTGTTGTGCAAAGCGACAAATGATCTCGGCGTCGGGCAACGCTTCTCCCGGAGCCTGCAGGGCCTTACTTAAATAACTGATGCGACGTTCGGCATTTGTCATGGTTCCTTCTTTCTCTGCCCATGCCGCGGCAGGTAATACCACGTCTGCATAAGGCAGTGTTTCAAGTTTGTTACTAATATCCTGCACCACTACAAACTTTGCTTTCTTTAAACCCGCTTCTGCTATTCTTACATCGGGCAAGCTAATAAGCGGGTTGGTACAAAGTATCCATATCGCTTTTAAACTTCCTTCATTTAATGCCTCAAACATTTCAGTTGCGGTGAGCCCCGGTCTGTCATCAATACTTCCCGGTGCAACATCCCAGTAGGTTTCTACAGCAGCACGGTGATCTGCATTGGATAGATCGCGATGAGCGGGTAGTAAATTTGAAAGTCCGCCTGTTTCCCTTCCACCCATAGCATTGGGCTGACCAGTTAATGAAAAAGGTCCTGAACCGGGTTTACCAATATGCCCTGTAATAAGATTGAGATTGATAAGCGACAAGTTCTTGTTAACACCCACTGCACTTTGATTCAATCCCATGGTCCACATAGTGATAAACCCTTTGGCATTGGCAATGTATGATGCCGTTAAACGGATATCACTTTCCGGTATACCACAAATAGCAGCAGCTTCCGTTACAGTTTTTGAAAAAGCGCCGGTTGCATATTTTTCAAATCCTTCTGTGTGTGCCTTTATAAAATCTGCATCTATGTCGCCTTCTTCAATCAGGCACCTTCCAATAGCATGATGCAGCGTAATATCGGTTCCGGGATTTATTTGCAGGTGTACATTGGCAATAGAACAGGTTTGCGTTTTACGCGGGTCGCTTACAATAATTTTTATGGCGGGATTTTTTTCCCGTGCAGCTTCTATTCTTCTCCATAAAATGGGATGGCACCATGCAGGGTTGGCGCCTGCAACAAAAATGCAATCAGCCAATTCCAGATCATCATAGCTAACCGGTACGCTATCTTCTCCCAATGATAATTTATATGCTGCCACCGCACTGCTCATACACAACCTTGAGTTGGTATCTATATTATTGCCTCCAATAAAACCTTTCACCAGCTTGTTCAATAAATAATACTCTTCGGTAAGGCATTGTCCCGAAGCGTAGAACGCAACCGAACGGGGTCCATATTTATCAATCAGCGTTTTAAAAACAGCCGCCGTGCGCTCCAGTGCCGTATCCCATGATACCCTTTGCCGCGCATGGTTTTTATTGTAGCGCATTTCCGGGTAAAGCAACCTGTCGCTTGTATCCATTACGGTATAGTGCAGGTTCATGCCTTTTGAGCAGAGCATGCCCTTATTAACAGGATGATCTTTGTCGCCCTCAACCGTTACGCGATCCTGTGCATCTTTATTTATTACAATGCCGCAGCCAACGCCACAATAGCAACAGGTTGTTTTATATGAGTGTGTTATCATTATATACAATTGGGAATATCGAACAAGGAACAGAAGAACAAGGAATATCGAAGTGGTGGCTTACTTCAACATTGGACATTCCTTGTTCCTTGTTCGATATTCAATTATTCCACCGCCAGCATCGTAGTCAGCTTTGTTTCTTTTCTGCCACTTGTTTTTGTTGCCAGTCTTACGATCAATACAACAATACCAACACTTAACACGCCAAATCCCAGGTAGAAAAATGCCTGTTCATACGCAACAGATTTAAATAAGAAACCAATCAGCATGGCGCCCACATTACCACCCGCGCCAACAATACCAGCCACGCTGCCTACTGCTTTTTGATTGATAAAAGGCACAATGCTATAGGTGGCGCCATTGGCCATCTTGAGGCAGAGACCAAAAAAGAACATCATAACAATAGCCAATCCAAGGTTACCCGCCTTTGCAAAAAATATAATACCAATTCCTTCGAGTAGTAATAAAATAGTCAGTAGCCCTACTTTACCATTAAAGCCAAAACGGTTACCTACTTTATCAGATATAATGCCGCCCAATGCACGCGCAAATATGTTGAGCCATCCAAAGATGCTTGCCAATACACCGGCCATGATCAAGGTTGCTTTATAATCGTCGTGAAAAAAACTGGCGGCATAATTATCTACAGTTATTTCAACACCAAAACATGCCGCATAAGCAATGGTAAGTACCCATGTACGGTAATCTTTGGCAGCCAGCAACAGCGTGTTTTCTTTTTTAGCGTTTGTCTCCCGTGTGATCTCATTAAAATTTCCCTGCGGCGTGTCTTTAGTATACCTGAAATAAAGAACAGCCATTATTAACAGCAACATGCCTGGTATTATCATGGCATAGCGCCAGCTGTCTTCTTTACTTACCCATCCGGCCGCCACCAGGCCCGCTGCAATCAGCGGCATTATTATTTGAGTAGCGCCACCGCCTGTATTGCCCCAACCGCCCGCCACTGCATTGGCCGTTCCTTTAATGCCAGGAGCAAACATTACCGATGTATGAAATTGGGTAAGTACAAATGAGGCGCCTATTATTCCTATCGCGAGCCTGAATACAAGGAAACTGGTATAGCTATTACTTAGTCCAATACACATAACAGGAATGGCACACAACACCAGCAGCACTGTATAAGTGATACGCGGACCAAACTTATCGCACAATCTTCCTATCAGTAACCTTGCAATGATGGTAGCAGATACAGATGCAATACCAATATTGCCTTTTTGTGCTTTTGTTAAATGCAATTGTTCACTTACCAGTGGCATCAATGGTGCAATACCGAACCATGCAAAAAAGCAACAAAAAAAAGTGAGCCAGGTAATATGAAACGTTTGCATTTGAATTCCCTTCAAAGAAAATATATTAAGCCGGTTGAGTGGTTGCTGAGATATATTGGTTTGCATAGTAATAATGTTTGAGTGTAAAAAAATAAATTGAATAATGCCTGTTAAAGCCTACAATTGTTTTGCTACCTGTGCTTTTGCATAGAGTAAATCCGGCGTAAACCGCAGCATAGCATACAACCAGCTACCCGTTTTTTTATAGGTATCCGCTACTGCATCAGTAACGGCCTGTGCCTTTGCAAAAGGCATATTAACAGTGGCAAACATCATGGATCCGCCAAGTTCGATACTGGTAAACCTGTTCATAGTATAATTCAATACCACATCAATTTCATTGCCCAGCTGTTTACCTATAGCAGTGCCATCTGCTTTTTCCATATCCTTATTCAATGAAAAGTGATGATAGTCTACTCCCACAACCAGCGATCTGGCAGTGTATTTGAATTTGAGATAAGGATTGTTCAACCCTCCGGCAGGCGATCCAGTTCCTACATAGAAATAATCCATAAAACCCCAATGACGATGCGGTGTTCCATACAGTGGATCAAATTTTTCATCTGCGGTTGTTGTTGCATCATTTCCACTTAACACATCATAGCCAGGAGTGATACTGAACCTACCTTTTTGATAAGTAGCAGCAATGGTATAGTGATAAGCATTTTTCATAGAGGCACCATCACGGTCATTGCCTGATTGTGCATAATATGCCGCCTGTATATCAATTTTTCCAAAGTCAGCATCATTAAAAGCAGTTTGATTGATCATCAGGCCATATGTATAGCGGCTGTTTGTTGCAGAATAATTAAACAAATCAGCTGCATCCGCTGCAACAAATCGTCTCCCATATACATAACCTGCAGTTGTGTTGCCAACAGAATCCAGTTTGTATTTTCCAAAACGATCATTAAAAAACAAAGCAGAGAATTTAGTCTGTCCGAATTTCCGGCTAACATATACGCTGGTAAAACTTTTATAATCCTGTGTGGCCCCGTTGGTACCTGGTGTGTTGCTCCAAACGGGTATACCGGTTTTGATACTAATGTTGGAAGCATTGCCTGCACCGGCAAGTGGTAACAGGCCCGTGGGCGTTGGCACCAATGTGCCCAAAGAATTCTTTACATACGCCGGTACATTGGCGGGTACATAAGATGTATTGGTAATACCAAATGCGTCGGAGTTTTGATTGTATGCGTATCCGATATCGACCTGCCAGCCCTTGTGCATCGTTTTAAGCAGTGCCATATCATGCCGGCGCCCCTGCTGCAGCCAATCCAGGTTTCCCAATAATCTTACGTCGTCATAAGAAAGTTCCTGCCGTCCAATTTTTATCGATAGAAAATCCAGCAACCTGAATTTAATAGTGCTGTCATTTTTATTTGCCAATGTAAGTTCGGCCCATCCTTCATGTAACATCAGGCGGTTGCCATCTGCGTTTGAAACAGAAGAAGCATCTTGTCCCCACACTCTTACATCCTGCAGAGATAACCCAACAGCAAGCCGGTCCCATTTATATCCCACGATCAATCTTGTCCGTTGTGAAGTAAAGGCTGCAATTTTTGAATCTTTTGGTACCAGGTTTCCCAATCCATCGCGTATTTCTGTACGGGTACGCAATTGTGCAGTGAGCGTAAGTTGAGCCCTTGCTGTAAACATGGTTATACTGCATAACAGTATAGGTACTAACCGTCGTTTTTTAATTTTTTTCAGCATAGTTTTGCGTTGGTTTTAGGTTGTTTGTCAATTTAAAATCACCGCCCCGGTTAGACTTCCACATCGGCCGGGGCAATCTTTTGAATATCGGACAAGGAACAAGGAATATCGAACACTGAAGTCCTCAACATTGGAGATTCCTTGTTCCTTGTTCAATATTCGCTAGTTTATCAACATTAATATATACCATCCCTTCCTCCACTTTCACTTCATACGTTGCAATACTGCATACGTCACCATCCATGCATTCACCTGTTTTTAATGAAAACACTTTTTTGTGAAAGGGGCACGCCACCTTTGGTTCATCGCCCTGTGAACCGATCATACCCCGGCTCAGCGCCATTTGTTTCCGGTGGGGACATTCATTTTGCGTGGCATACCATTCGTTGCGGCGCGTAAAGTGAAACAGTGCAATTTGTTCATCCATGAACTTTACACATACGCCGCCATTGGCAGGAACATCTTCTACACGGCAGGCGGCAAACCAAGTATTGGTGCCGGTTGTTGTTAGTGGTTGCATACAAAAGTTTATTAAATAGTTATCCGGGCCGGCAATACACCAGCTGTAATCATTCATATATTCAAGCAGGAAACAAAACGCGCTTATCAGCGCTTAAAAAAGGCAGGCAATCGTTGGGGCAATCGTAGAGGCTTATTCGTGAGTCGTCAGTCGTGAGACTTGAGTCTATAGTCCAGGTATGGCATACCTTTTACCGATCAACTGATCAACTAATTAACTAATCAACAAATCACCATCCGCCCACTTTCTTCTGTCCGCGCATTGGTTCAAATTTTACGGTAGGATCCTTTTCTTCGGGTGCATTGATAAAGTGATTGAATCGTTTTCTTATTTCAGGATTCTCCACAGCTGCTTTCCATTCACATTCATAGCTATCGACGAGTGTTTGCATTTCTTCTTCCCAAACAGCAGCCATGCCAAGACTATCATTCATGACCACATTGCGGAGATAGTCAATACCGCCATCCATTTTATTGAGCCAGGTAGCTGTTCTTGCCAGGGGATCAGCTGTCTTTATATAAAACATGAGGAAGCGGTCGATGTATTTGATACAGGTTTCATTGTCCAGGTCCGTTGCCAGTAATAATGCATGTTGTGGTTTTGATCCACCATTACCACATACGTACAAGTTCCATCCTTTTTCGGTAGCAATAATGCCAAAGTCTTTGCTTTGCGCTTCTGCGCATTCACGTATGCAACCGCTTACAGCAGATTTTATTTTGTGTGGCGCGCGAAGACCACGGTATCGCTCCTCTATATGGATAGCGAAACTAACGCTATCGTGCAGCCCAAATCTGCACCATGTACTGCCCACACAACTTTTTACGGTACGCAATGCTTTACCATAAGCATGGCCGCTTTCAAAACCTGCTGCAATTAACTCTTGCCATATTAATGGAAGATCACTCAGGTGGGCACCAAACATATCTATGCGCTGACCGCCGGTAATTTTTGTATAGAGATTATATTTTTGTGCAACCTGCCCTATCACAATTAATTTTTCAGGCGTTATTTCACCGCCCGGTATACGCGGCACCACAGAATAGGTTCCACCTTTTTGTATATTGGCAAGAAACCGGTCGTTGCTATCCTGTGCCGTATCGTTCCCCTTTTTCAAAATCATTTCTCCCCATAAGCTGGCAAGAATAGAAGCCACCGGTGGTTTGCATAATTCACAACCATGCCCCGTGCCTAATTTATTAAGTACTTCATCGTATGTTTTGAGTTGATGGATCTTTATAAGATCATATAGTTCCTGACGGCTGTAACCAAAATGCTCGCACAAAACATTTCTTACATACTTACCCTGCTGTTTCATGGTGTGCAGCACAATATCTTTTACCATCGGAACACAGCCACCACAACCTGTTCCGGCTTTAGTGCATTTTTTTATAGCATCCATGCTTTCACAGCCCATTTCAACAACAGCATTACAGATATCAGCTTTGCTTACACTTTCACAACTGCATATCAATGCTTCGTCCGGTAATCCCAATACACCTGCCCCGGCATCAGCGTCTCCATTCCGCTTGCCCAGCATGATATCTCCCGGCTCGGGCGGCAGCACCACGTTGTTTTTACAGGTTTGCAATAACATATTGTATTGTGATGCATCGCCAACCAGTATTCCACCCAATAGTTGTTTTCCATCCGCAGTTATATTGATCCTTTTATAAATACCACGCATGGTATCTTCAAAAACAACCGAACGCGTGCCTTCACCTGTAATAAAAGGATCACCAAAACTGGCTACATCAACACCAATGAGTTTGAGTTTGGTGCTCATATCATAACCTGTAAATGTTTTGTTGCCACCGTATAAATGATTGACCACTACATCGGCCATTTCATAACCAGGCGCCACAAGGCCGTAGATCATTCCATTGTGTAATGCACATTCGCCAATAGCAAAAATGGAAGGGTCACTGGTCAGCATATAATTATTTACCACAATGCCGCCACGCGCGCCCACTTCCAGTCCGGATTCTCTTGCCAGTTCATCTCTTGGTTTTATACCGGCAGAAATAACCAGCATATCTGCATCAATGCTGGTTTCATCAGAAAAACGCATACCGGTTATGCAGTCATTACCAAGTATGGCGCTGGTATTTTTATTGGTGTGAATCTTTAATCCAAGCGACTGTAACTTATTTTTCAGAATGGCCGAGCCTGCATCATCTAACTGACGGGGCATTAACCGCGTCGCAAACTCTATTACATGTGTGTTGGTAATCCCAAGATCAATCATGGCCTTTGCAGCTTCCAGGCCCAGTAATCCACCACCAATGACCGCACCTGTTTTTGCTTTTCGCGCATAAGAAGTCATCATCTCCAAATCTTCTATGGTGCGATAAATAAATACACCCTGTTTTTCAACACCGGGAATGGGCGGGACAAAAGCTGCAGAGCCTGTTGCCAGCACCAGGTAATCATAAGTTTCAATAATGCCGGAATGTGAAAGGATGGTTTTTTCAGCGCGGTTAATCTGGCGGACAGGGTCCCCGAGATAAAGGCGGATATTATTGTCTGCATACCAGGACGCATCAGCGAGCGTGAGATCGGCGGCAGATTTACCGGCGAAGAATTCACTCAAATGAACACGGTCATATGCGGGCCGGTTTTCTTCGCCAAAAACGATCAATTCGATGGCTGTCTTATTGGAAGCGGCAATGAGTTTTTCGCAAACCTTATAACCCACCATCCCGTTTCCTACAATTACAATTTTCATGTACTGTAGTTTTTAAGATTAAAAGAAGGTGGGCAAGTAATCGTATTTTAATTAAATATATGTAAGTATTATCAAGATTTTTAGCCTTATTTTTTACATATATTATAACTTAGATCATAAATATAAATTATTTTAAAGGTAAATGGATCAAGTTTTATTATTTATCTTACATATTATTTATTATAATGTATTTAAATGAATAAACCTCTCCTTTCATTGGTGGGTGCCGGTCCGGGCGATCCAGAGCTCATTACCCTTAAGGCCATCAAAACAATTGGCCGTGCCAGGGTAATATTATATGATGCCCTGGCCAATGAACAGTTACTCGAATATGCTTCTCCTAACGCTATTAAGAGATTTGTTGGAAAGCGGTTTGGTTGCCATACCCTGTCGCAGCAGGAAATCAATACACTCATCATAGAATATGCATTTTCGCATGGACATGTGGTTCGGCTAAAGGGCGGTGACCCATTTGTATTTGGCAGGGCGCAGGAAGAAATTGCAGCTGCGCGTGAAGCCGGCATTGAAGTAGAAATCATTCCTGGTATTTCAAGCGCCATTGCAGTTCCTGCCAGTCAAATGATCCCGCTTACCTGCAGGGGCATCAATGAAAGTTTCTGGGTTACCACCGGCACTACAAAATCCGGCGAGTTATCTGGTGACATAAAACTGGCGGCAAGTTCAACTGCTACAGTTATTATACTAATGGCCATGAGCAAGCTCGAAGCCATTATGGATATATTTATTGACAGCGGTAAAGCAACCACACCTGTTGCCATTATACAGGATGGCACTACCACACGCGAAAAAACAGTGATTGGAAAAGTAAACGATATTGTATTCAAATCGCAATATGCAGGTATAACTAACCCTGCCATCATTGTGGTAGGTGAAGTAGTGAGCCTCCATCCTTCGTTGTTGCAACGGACCATTACAGCAGTTGGTTTGCCAATGGTTAAGCGTGAATAGTCAATTGTCAATAGTAAATTGTCGTGGCAATTGCCTATTCACCATTTACTATTCACCATTTACAAAGAATTTAACGCACGTAATGAAAACCACCAAGAATAATTGTGATGGAAAAAGTTGTTACCTGTGCCGGCATTGCCTGCCGGAATGGTTGCCCGCTATTGCAGCCAGCAAAAAGACCATTCACTATAAGAAAGGTGAATTGATATTTAAAGAAGGCGATGCTGTAACAGGTGTATACTTTATATATACAGGAACCGTAAAAGTGCATAAACAATGGGGAGAGAAAGAGCTGATAATACGTTTTGCTGCGGCCGGCGACATATTCGGACATCGCGGTCTTGGAAAAGATATGCATTATCCTGTTTCTGCAACTGTGCTTGAGCCATCAACCGTTTGCTTTATAAGCTTTGAGTTTTTTACAACGACCTTACGGGTAAACTATGATTTCTCTTTTAACCTGCTGATGTTTTTTGCAGAAGAATTGCAGGAGTCTGAAAGGAAAATGCGCAACCTGGCGCACATGCAGGTAAAAGGTAGGATTGCGTATGCACTACTATTATTACAGGATAAATTTGGTATCGCTGAAAACGGAGCTATCAACCTTAGCATCAGCCGGCAGGATCTTGCATCTTATACAGGCACCGCGTACGAAACACTTTTTCGTATAATGAATGAAATGGCAACGGAAGAAATCATCCGCCTAAATGGCAAAGAGACCACCATACTTAATAAAGAAAAGTTGTTGGCCTGCACCAAAGAAATAAATGGATCATAAGCGGTGCTATGATCGCTTATATTATAACAGTAATAGTAGCCAGCAACATGGCAAATACAAAAGTTATAATAACTACAGTCTTTTTACTCAAGGGAAAAAATTTGGCAAGCATCAAATGGGGTTTAAAATATGCAATGAATGTACTATTCAGCATGGCCCCGGCAATAGACGAGCATGTATCATTGTTTATGGTTTATGGGTTAGAAAGATGCAAATTACCCCGCCTGCTGTATAAGTAAAATAGTGAAACGCAACTTTAATAAAAAACTAATCCCCCGGCCTAACCAGCAGACATAACCATTTCAAATATAAATTGTCGTATCGTACAATTACGAAGTCGTATAACGGATTTCTACGACACCAATCAGGTTTGATTTCGCTTTGTAAAAGTCTGGCTTTTAACCATTTGGCGTATGCTTACAAGCACTCCCTTAGATTCATTATTGGAAACACTTAAGGCTGGTTTATACCTGCACTACACTGCATTGATACCTTCCTCTATTTTTAGGACGTAAACATCTTCGTTTCTTTGTATTCAACAAGGCGCAGTAAAAAAATGGTTCTGAAACCACGAAAATATAGATTCTAAAATCACTATAACCAATATCCCTTGAAAACCACCAATCTGAAGATCCTTTGAAAAACTATGTTCACAATCCTTTGAAAACTATGTTCACAATCCTTTGAAAAACCAACGTTGATCAATCCTATGAAACCAAGTTGATCGGTCCTATGAAAACCAAATTGAACGTTCCTGTGAAAAACCAATTATCCATTCCTATGTTAATCGTTCGTTCCACCCTATGGGGACCAACCAACCCCTGAACGAAGAAATTTACCGGTCGGCAAAAAACAGTACGGACTGTTGTAATGCGGCCGGTCTTTTTTTGCAGATACCCGATGTCGGGTACCAGATACCGCGAAACCGGCATCTGGTACCCGGCATCGGGTATCTGGTATCTGGTATCTCTACTTCTTTCCTGCCTTTAATGCTATTGCTACAATTATTATAATAACAACCACTACCAGTAATATACCGAATCCCATTCCTGCCTTAAAGATGCCTGCTATAGCCTCACAGGAGGTTGCAGTAACAGCAAACAATGCCAGTAATAACAATACAATTGAATTTTTCATATTGATGCGTTAATGGTGACTTATATTTTAATATATAAGAATGATGCCGCATCATAGCTGCATACATATTTCTACAGAGTGAGGAAACGGACGGCAGTGGCAGTTAGCAGTCGGAGAGGTCAGACGTGAGACGTGAGTTGACACAAACCCAATCCCTAACTCTTAATTCCCAATTCCTTTTCCACCGATCAACTGATCAACTATCTTTGCTTCATGCGTATCGATATTCTTACCGTTTTGCCTGAATTGCTGGAGAGCCCGCTTGCCCACAGTATTATGAAAAGGGCGCAAACAAAGGGGCTTTTGCAGGTACACGTTCACCATTTAAGACAATGGGCCGTTAACGAATACGGGCAGGTAGACGATTATCAATACGGAGGCGGCGCGGGCATGGTAATGATGCCGGAACCATTGGCCAATGCCATTGAGACGCTTTCAAAAGACAATAACTATGATGAAATTATTTTCCTTACACCGGATGGCGAACTGTTCAACCAGCAAATGGCCAACCAGCTTTCGCTAAAAGAAAACCTGCTTATAATTTGCGGTCACTATAAAGGAATTGATGAACGCATACGCCTGCAATATGTAACAAAAGAAATTTCTATTGGAGATTATGTACTGAGCGGCGGTGAACTGGCAGCCGCTATTATAACAGATGCTGTAGGCAGGCTGCTGCCCGGTGTATTAAATGATGAGACATCTGCTTTGTTTGATTCTTTCCAGGATAACCTGCTCGCTCCACCGGTATATACGCGCCCTGCAGATTTTAAAGGAATGAAAGTACCTGATGTATTGCTCAGCGGCGATCCAAAAAAAGTAGATGAATGGCGCCACGAACAATCACTGCAACGTACCAAAGAAAGGCGTCCGGGCTTACTGGACTAACTATTGATTCGAACAAAAGCAATCATCATCACCAACAGGTAAAAGGCCAGCAACAATAACAGGTTAAAGGCAATGGTCTTTCTCATAGGTTTGATTTTCTACCCCCATACATTGCTATTGCCGTGCCAAAAGAAGCTTATTCACATAGGAGAAATACGAGTTTCGACTGAAAAAACAACAGGGGAAAAAGCCTCCCTTTTCGACGATTTTTTAACACAGAGATTTTGTTTGTTTGTGCTGCTCAATGTCGCTGTTTGGGAGATGAATCTTGCTTAAACCCGTAATCCAAATAACAGAGTTGCACTGAGAAACCCTGACGGATTTTGCGCGGCAATGTTTCAACATGCAAAATTTAATATTGCAATAAAATTATCGCTTAACTAAATTACCTCTGTGTACTCTTTAACTCCGTGCCTCTGTGGTAAACCCGCATTGAAGATGCCCTACGGCTCTATCCCACTCTCATTATTGAGCGCCTGCAGTCTCAATTCTTCCAGCTTCTTCTTGCTATAGGTAAGTTTTGAAATGGTTACAAATAATACAGGCACTATAAATATGGCCAGCAAAGTTGCTGCCAGCATACCACCTAATACGGTCCAGCCAATGGTAGAACGTGCAATAGCGCCCGCGCCTTCTGCAAATGCCAATGGCAATACACCCAGTATAAATGCCATTGATGTCATAATAATAGGACGCAACCTTAATTTAACTGCATCCAGTGTTGCAGATATAATGGGTACCCCTTTATCAACCCTTTCTTTGGCAAACTCCACAATAAGAATAGCATTTTTAGCTGCCAATCCAATCAATGTAATCAAACCAATTTGTGCATATACACTATTCGACAGTCTTGGAATTAATGTAAGTGTAAGTATAGCGCCAAATGCTCCAATGGGTACAGCCAATAAAACGGAGAACGGTACCGACCAGCTTTCATATAATGCGGCCAGGAAAAGAAATACAAAGACAATTGACAAACTAAAGATGATAGTGGTACTGCCACCCGCATTCACCTCTTCACGGCTAAGACCGGAAAACTCATAACCATACCCTGCGGGTAATACTTTATCTGCTACATCCCGCAATGCCGCAATGGCATCACCACTACTGTATCCTTCACCTGCGTTGCCATTGATCTCTGCTGTGCGAAATAAATTGTAATGCGATACCAGCGGGGCGCTCTCTGTTACCTTATAAGTAATTAATGTACTAAGTGGTAACAATACACCTGCCTGGTTGCGTACATAATAACCTCCGAGGTTACTGATATCCGCCCTGTACAACGTATCTGCCTGTGCCACTACCCTGAAGTTGCGGCCATAAATGGTAAAGTCGTTTATATACCGGCTGCCTAGATATGTTTGCATGGTAGTATAAACATCAGAAATAGACACGCCCAGTTTTTTACACTGCTCACGGTTTACATCTACCTGGTAACCGGGCGTACGTGCAGTAAAAAATGAAAAGGCACGACTTATCTGCGGACGCTTATTGGCTTCCGCAACGAAACCCTGTACTACTTTTTCAAACTGTTTAATATCATCTGTACTTTCTTTCTGCTCAAGTTCAAAAGTAAAACCACCTGTTTGTCCCAGCCCCGGTATGGCAGGTGGCGAAATAACGATCACATTGGCGCCTTTTATAACAGCAAATTTTTTCTGCAACGTAGCTATAAGGCTACTTAACTGCAATGACTTATCAGTTCTTTGATCCCATGGTTGCAGTTGTGAAAAAACAGTACCGCTATTGGATTTGGTACTAAAGGTGATTACGTTCAATCCACCAAGGCCTGCGTAATGCGCAATGCCGGGTGTTTCTTTTAGTATGCCCATAATGGTATTCAATACCTCAAGGCTGCGGGTAGTAGAAGATGCTTCGGGTAATTCGTAGGTTACATATAAACGGCCCTCATCTTCTGTAGGAATAAACCCGGTTGGTTTATTTTTAAATAAAATTCCAGTGCCTACATATACACAAATAAGAAGAATGAGCGCATACGGCGCCGCTTTGATTGTTTTTCTTACACGAACAGTATAAGATCCTGTCACTTTTCTGAACCATTCGTTAAAAGCAAAGAAGAACCTGTTCAGTCCACGTGATTTTTTATCGAGGTGCATTGGTTTTAAAAATAATGAACACAATGCCGGCGTTAACGACAACGCCACAAATGCGGATATCAATACAGATATAGCAATGGTAATAGCGAATTGTTGATATAATCTTCCCACAATACCTGGTATAAAAGCAACAGGTATAAACACTGCGGCCAATATAAGCGCAATAGCTACCACAGGTCCGGAGATATCTTTCATTGCCTTATAGGTTGCTTCTTTGGGAGATAACCCCTGTTCATCCATATAATGCTGTACGGCTTCCACCACTACAATGGCATCATCTACCACTATACCAATGGCGAGTACAAATCCAAACATGGTCAGTGTATTGATGGTAAACCCAAGTGGAACAAATACTGCAAACGTTCCAATGATAGAAACAGGAATAGCCAATACAGGAATAAGCGTTGCGCGCCAGCTTTGCAAAAATAAAAATACTACCAGTGTTACCAGTCCAAGCGCTTCCAGTAATGTAATCACCACTTCATGAATCGATACCCGTACCACAGAAACACTTTCGAACGGCACTACGTAATCAATATCCTTTGGAAATGACTTTTTAAGATTGTTCATTACATCGGTTACACCTTGTGCAACATCAATGGCATTGCTGCCGGGCGCCTGGTACACCAACAGGTAAGAAGCTCTTCTGCCATCTACAAAAGAATTGCTGGCATAGCTGAATTTACCAAGCTCTACACGTGCAACATCCTTTAAGTACACAATAGAACCATCCTGTGGCTTGGTACGAACAATGATATTATTGAATTGTGGCGCAGAACTAAGACGGCTATTGGTAAATACAGTGTATTCAAATGCCTGTGCCCTGTTTTGTGGTGTGGCGCCAACAGAGCCGGCAGCTATCTGCAGGTTTTGTTCGCTTAATGCAGCAATAACATCACTGGCAGTAAGGCCCAATTGCGCAAGTCTATCTGGCTGCAGCCATACACGCATGCTAAAATCATCTGCACGGGTAAATATATCGCCCACACCTGATACGCGCAACAACGCATCTCTTACAAATATGTTGGTGTAGTTATCTACAAACGTTACGTTATGTGTTCCGTTGGGTGAGAACATAGCTACCAGCATCAATATGCTCGGGTTGCGTTTTCTTGTTGTAAGACCAAGACGTTTTACATCGTCTGGTAATTGCGGGGTAGCTATACCTACGCGATTTTGAATATCAAGCGCAGCAATATCGGGGTTGGTGCCTACTTTAAGGTTAACGTTGATAGTGGTTCTTCCATCACTGGTACTGTTGCTTTGCAGGTAAGCCATACCGGGTGTGCCGTTTACCTGCGTTTCTATTGGAGTAGTAACTGTTTGTTCTACTGTTTGTGCATCTGCACCGGTAAAGCTTCCTGTTATCTGTACAATCGGTGGTGTAATGTCCGGGTACTGGCTCACCGGGAGATTCAACAGCGCCAACACGCCAATCAGCACAACAACAACTGATATAACAATTGCTGTTACCGGCCTCCGTATAAATGTATTTGCAATCATGTCTTTTTCCTTAAGATGTAAATGGGCACGTTATTTTTTTACTGCTGCACTGTCTGAAGCAGGCGGTGGTACCTGCACCTGTGCGCCATCGCGTAATTTTTGTATACCGTCGGTTACTATTTTTTCATTCACGGTAAGACCGTCTTTCACGATTATTTTATCATTGATGGTAGCGCCACGTATAATTTTTCGCTGGCTCACTTTACTGCTGTCCGTAACTACAAACACAAAATATTCGCCCATTTGTTCTGTTACTGCGCGTGCAGGAATCAATATCGCTTCACTGTTACCATTGTTTCTGATGCGAATGTTGCAACTCATGCCTGCTTTCAGCATCTTTTTCTTATTGGGAAAAACGATACGTGCCTTAATAGTACCTGTTTGCGGATCAACAGCACGATCAATCAAACTGATATGGCCCGGATAAGGATACACTGATTGGTCCGGCATTTCTAATGTGAAAACAGAATCAGCAGCAGCATTACCTTTTTGTTGCAATTGCACAAAACGGCTGATGTCTTTTTGATCTACGGCAACGTCAACAGCCATCGGATCATCAGTTGATACAGTATTTAAAATAGTTTGACCGGGCGATACCGCTGTACCTGCTTTGACCAATGATATTCCAATGGTTCCGTCAAATGGTGCGTAGATAACAGAATACCGCAAATTGGTTTGCACACCGGCCACATTTGCTTTTGCTGCTTCCAGTTGCATTTTGGATGCCTGTAGATCTGCCTGTGCGTGTTCTACTGTTTGCCGTGCAATGGCATCATTCTTTTGCAACTCTGCATACCTGTCTGCATCCTGTTGTGCTTTATCAAGATTTGCTTTTGCAACGTTGAGGTTGGCAACCGCCTGTTGATAAGTAGCCTGGTACTGCTGCTGATCAATAGCATATAATTTTTGTCCTTTGGAAACATGTTGCCCATCGGTAAAATATATGCCGGTGATATAACCGGTAGTCTGCGGACGAAGCTGCACTTCATTTAGTGCAACAACCGTAGCCGGATATTCATCGTGATAGGTGGAACTTCCTTTTTGAACCTCGTACACATTTACAGGGGTAGGCGGAGGCGGTGGTGGGGCAGTAGCTGGTTTTGTGCCGGAGCCGCACGAACTCAATAATATCATACCTCCAAAACATAACCAACCTGCATTTCTTCTTTTCATATACAAAGATGATTTACTCATTTCATTTAATGTTGTATTGCCTTCGACAAGGCTTCGACAAGCTCAGCCTGACATCTTAATAAGTCCTGTCACCCTGAGCCTGTCGAAGGGTTAATACTGTATAGTGCCCAATGCCTTCTGTACATCCAGCTTACTGCTGATAAGCTGGTACAATGCATTGGTATAATTAACCTGCGCCGAGCGAAGATCTGTTTCTGCTATAATAACATCCAGGTAGGTTTTTATACCCGCTTTGTATTGCAACTGGATGGTATTGTAAACATCTTTCGCCAGGTCGAGGTTTTCTTTTAATACTATATAATCGTTGAGATTGCTTTTATACGATGCAAAGGCGCTGGTGTATTCTGTGTTGATAGAACTGGTAACAGATGCTATGCCCCAGTCGATGCGTTTCAATTCCAGCTCCGCCGCTTTTATATTTTGAATGCGTTTGCCACCCTGGAAAATAGGGAACGCCAATTGTAACCCTGCAAAGGAGTTGGAGTAATTATGACTATACAGCTTTCCAAGGTCATTATTAAAAAAGCCTCCCACATTGTATGCACCAAAAGCAGATACAGCAGGTATATAGGACCATTGATTGTATTTGAGATTAGCCTGCAACAAACGCTTCTGCGTTTGCAATAACTGGTATTCTATCCTGTCCTCATATTTTACAGACGATAGCGTATCAATAAAAACTTCTGCTTCTATCTTGGCGCTGTCGTATATCAACGTTACCTGGTTGCTGCCGAGATAACCCATCTGCTCTTTTAGCACTGCATAGCGTGTGGTCAGCAATTCTTCATTGCTTTTGCGTTGCGCCTTTGCGTTGTTCAATAAAATAGTGGCACGCTTATAATCTGTTTTATCAACAATACCACCCTGGTATTGACTGTAAGCGTCTTTAAGACTACGCTCAAGTCGTATAATATCTTCGTTCAACAGATCAATTTGTTTTGCAGTCAGCAATACATCATAGAATGCTTTGCTCACATTTACTACTATATCAATTTTATTGGCGGCAGTTGTTTGCTTAAACTGTTTGCGGACATCGGTAGCGGTACGACTGGCCAGCAATACATCCCTGTTAAAAATATTCTGGGTAACATTGGCGCCTACCGTAGAAATGTTTTTGGCGCCGTTTTGTGCAATGGTACCATTAAAGAAAGCCGCGGGCAATTGAAAGTTATGTTGGTAACTATAGTTGAAATTTATCTGGGGATACCAATCGGCCAGCCTGCTTTTTATTTGTCTTTCGGTAATCTCTTCATCAATCAGCGATTGCTGTACCAGCGGCTGGTGTTTTAATGCATATTGAATGCAATCCTGCAAAGAAGCATCATGCAATAAGGAATCACTCAATGTTTGCGAAAAAACATTTTCTCCCACTGCCAGCAGCAGGAAGACTAAAAGCGCACATATATATCTTCTCATATACTAATTCTAAGCTATTATTATTTTTCCTTTTGGCAAGCAAGCTGCAATTTTTATTGGTCGGAGAATATTACCAAAACCGGGTAGCAGGAGTTCTTCGAAAACCAGTTTGCGAAATTAATAGTAGAACAACAATAAAATCAAACAAGTGTTTAATTTTTTCTGTCTTAATTGAAATTTAATGGGGCTCCGACCCTTCGACAAGCTCAGGGTGACGAGGCTTCGGCAAGCTCAGCCTGACAGATGTGTCAGGCTGAGCTTGCCAAAGCCTCGTAAAAAGGCGAAATGAAATAACAACCGCTCAACAAAATAAAACAGGTTTTATCATTCTTATTTGTTACAGACCTGGTATTATCAACTATTCCTATTCACCATTTACTATTCACTATTGACTATTCACTATTGACTCTTGCCTACACCAATTACAGGCAATTGCTTTTCATGTATCGACCGGTTGAGAGAAGGTAATGTTTCGTTTGTTATTTTTTTCAGTTTGCTCAATTCTATATCACATTTGCCTGCCAGTTCCTGGTACACCTCCTTTACTTGTTTGGGCGGCGCCATTATACCGCTACTGGCAGCATCAAACACACCACTTAATTTATCATTTAAACGTATGGGATAATTCAATACATCCTGGCTGCTTTTTGCCTTGGTCTGATACAATGCTTCTTCAATGTTGTTTAGTTGCTTTTGAATGCTATCTGTCAGTTGTTTGATGTCTTTTGGTGTTGTTGCTCCCCACTTGCCCGTAAATTCATTTATCTGCGAACGCAATGCCCTTATGTCCTTAATGGCCTGTTGCACTTCATTGAATTTATCTCTTGCCTGCACTAAAAAATTAAGCTGTTCATCATAGCCAGCCTGCGAAAGTGTGTAATTGGGATCAGCCTTTATATCAAATGCCACTTCAGTTGAATCGTTACCTACTTTTATTTTTGCATAGTGCCTGCCGGGGGCAGCTAAAATTCCGCCAGGTACGCCGTTCCATAAGATCATACCATCCATTTTCTCTGCAGGAGCGTATTCCATGTTCCATACAAACCGGTTCATTCCTTTTACAACTTCCATTGCATTTTCTTTTTCTTTGGCACCGGTAGTAAACGTTTTAATAGCCTTTTTGTCTTTATCAAGTATAACAACACTTGCTTTTACAGAATCAGTTGCTTCCTTTACAAAATAATTGATAACAACACCCGAAGGAGGATTAGCACCTGCATTGGTTGGTACGCCTCCAAATCTTGAAGATGCGGAACGCATGCGGTAAGCAGGATTAACATCAAACACATGAAGATTATTTGCAGGCAATCCATTGGCTGCCTGTTGCACCACGGTAAGATCATCTATTACCCAAAATGCTCTTCCATGCGTGGCCACTATTAAATCATTCTCTTTAATAACAAGATCAGCAATGGGAACTTCCGGAAGGTTTAACTGGAACTTCTTCCAGTTGGCTCCGTCATCATAACTAATATACATGCCGTATTCTGTTCCTGCGTATAACAGACCTGGTCTTTTTTTATCTGCTCTCAAACAACGGGTAAAATGCCTGGCGGCAATACCATTGGTAATTAACTTCCAGCTTTTACCATAGTCTTCCGTTTTATAGATGTATGGTGTAAAGTCGTCGCTCTTATAACGTGTGCCAACAAAATAGGCAACACCTTTTTTAAAAGGATCGGCTTCAACACAGTTCCACATCATCCATTTGGGACAATCTTTGGGCGTAACATTTTCCCAGTTCCTGCCACCGTCTTTACTAACAGAAATAATACCATCATCACTACCGGTCCATAACAGATCTTTTTCTAGCGGACTTTCGATAGCAGTAAAAATGGTGCAGTAATATTCTACGCTGGTGTTATCCTGCGTAATAGGACCGCCACTCGATTTCTGCCGGCTTTTATCATTGGTAGTCAAATCACCCGATAACGCCGTCCATGTGGCGCCTTCGTTTTCTGTAGCAAACAATACATTGCCTGCAGTATATAATTTCTTTGGATTGTGTGGTGAAAAGAAAATAGGGAAGTTCCATTGGAAGCGGTACTTCTGTACATCTGCACCCGCACCCATTGGATTATCTGGCCAAACACTGATCGATCTGTTCTCACCTGTTTTATGATCAAGTCGCGATAAATAGCCGCCATAGTTACCACCATATACAACATCCGGGTTCAACGGATCTGCCACTACATAACCGCTTTCTGCACCAGCGGTGGGTTGCCAGTCCTGTTCCGTAATAGCAGCGCCATACGATCTGCTTTTAATTCTTATGGTGGTATTATCCTGTTGTGCACCCAATATCCGATAAGGAAAAGAATTGTCTGTGGTAACGCGATAAATCTGTGAAGTGGGCTGGTTGTCGTAGGTGCTCCAGTTGTTGCCACCATCAAAACTAATTTGTGCACCACCATCATCTGCAACAATCATCCTGTTGCCATCCTGTGGATCGATCCACAGATCATGATGATCGCCATGTGGTGTATTAACCGCCTGGAACGTTTTGCCACCATCACGGCTACGCATAAAATTTACATTGGGACAATATACCAGGTTCTCATTCTTTGGATCAACAAATATTTTTGAGTAGTACCATGCACGCTGACGAATATTATTATCGCTGCAGTTGAGCGTCCATGTTTCGCCGCCATCCGCACTTATAAATAAACCACCGGCTGCGTTTTCTATCAATGCATAAATTTTATCTGCATTGGATGGCGCCACCGCTACGCCCACTATGCCCCATACGCCTTTTGGCAAACCTTTTTTTGCAGTAATGCTTTTCCATGTTTCACCGCCATCGGTGCTTTTCCAAAGACCACCACCATCACCACCGCTTTCCAAACTATATGGTGTGCGGATCAACCGCCATGTACCTGCATAAAATACAGAAGGGTTGCCCGGTTCCATTACCAGGTCCGAAACGCCGGTTTGATTATTGACAAAAAGTGTACGTTTCCATGTTTTGCCGCCATCAGTTGTTTTATATACGCCCCGTTCTTCATTGGGACCAAATAAGTGACCCATTACTGCCACCCAAACAATATCGGGATTGTTTGGATCAACAATGATGCGTATAATATGGCGGCCATCTTTAAGACCGAGATTCTTCCACGTGCGTCCTGCATCATCACTGCGCCACATACCATTGAGCCCTTCGGATACGTTGCCACGCATAGTGTTTTCACCTTCTCCAACATATATAATATTTTCATTGCCGGGTGCTACTGCCACCGCGCCTATGGTGCTTCCGAAAAATTTATCTGAGATGTTTTTCCAGTTGCTGCCGCCATCGGTAGTTTTCCATACTCCACCACCTGTGGCGCCAAAATAAAACGTGTTCCTGTTTTTATAACTACCGGTAGCCGCGCCGCTGCGCCCACCGCGGAAAGGGCCCACCAGCCTGTATTTTACATTGGAGAGCAGTATAGAATCTGTATTGTTCCCGCTGTTGGCAGGAGTAGTTGCTGCAGTATTCTTTCTTTGCGATTGCACCATCAATGCCGGCAGCATCGCCAGCAATAAGAAATATCTTCTCATAGCATGTTTTGTTAGCCGAGGAAATTACGAACAAAATAGCGAGTAGCAAGTGGAAAATGGTGAGTGGGTGTCTGCAACGTAAAAAGGAATTGGGAATTTGTAATTAGGTAGTTGCCGCGCCACCTAATTACAAATTTCCAATTCCTCCTGCCTTCGGTAGGAACCGATACCACTAACCGGTAATACCTTCGTTCAAAAATTTAGCTATTTTCATCGCATGCTAGTGAAAACTTTTGGAAGCGCTGTATATGGTGTGGAAGCAATTACTATTACGGTTGAGGTGAATGTGATGTCGGGCAAGGATTATTTTATTGTTGGATTGCCTGACAGCGCGGTGAAAGAAAGTCTGCAACGCGTGGAGAGCGCCGTAAAGACAAATGGCTATCACATGCCACGCACCAAGCTGGTAGTAAATCTTGCACCTGCAGATATAAAAAAAAGTGGTTCTGCTTTTGATCTTTCCATTGCCATAGGAACGCTCGGCGCCAGCGAACAACTGGAGAATATTGAACCGCTGGAGCAATACATTATCATGGGTGAGTTGAATCTGGATGGAACTGTTCAATCCATCAAAGGCGCTTTGCCCATTGCCATTACCGCGCGGCGCGAAGGTTTTAAAGGATTGATAGTGCCCAAACAAAATGCACGCGAAGCTGCAATGGTCAATAACCTGGCGGTATATGGCGTTAGTCATATTACAGAAGTGATTGAATTCTTCCGCAACCCTGCATCGCTGCAACCGGTGATAGTAAATACAAGAGATGAATTCTTTTATTCGCAATACGATTTTGAATTTGATTTTACCGATGTAAAGGGACAGGAAAATATAAAACGCGCGCTGGAGATTGCAGCAGCCGGCGGACATAATGCTATATTAATTGGACCGCCGGGTGCAGGTAAGACCATGCTGGCAAAACGTTTACCGACTATTTTACCGCCACTTACATTGCAGGAGGCGCTTGAAACAACCAAGATACATTCCGTAGCAGGCAAATTACCTGAGAATGCTACCCTGATTTCAAAGCGTCCCTTTCGATCACCACATCATACCATTAGTGACGCTGCATTGGTGGGCGGTGGTGGTGTACCTCAACCCGGAGAAATTTCACTGGCGCATAATGGCATTTTGTTTTTAGATGAACTTCCGGAATTTAAAAGAACGGTGCTCGAAGTGATGCGCCAACCAATGGAAGAAAGAAAAGTAACGATTTCGAGAGCAAGGGTAGCATTGGATTTTCCTTCGAGTTTTATGTTGATTGCGTCTATGAATCCGTGTCCATGCGGATTTTATAATCACCCGGATCGCGAATGTACCTGTCCGCCCGGTGCTGTACAGAAATACCTTAATAAAATTTCAGGTCCACTATTAGATCGCATTGATCTGCATGTTGAAGTAACGCCGGTTCCGTTTAGTGAATTGTCTTCGCTCAAACCATCAGAAACTTCTGCCGACATACGGGAGCGTGTTATTAAAGCAAGAGAGATACAGGTGGAGCGTTACAAAGATTATCCCGGTGTTTATGCTAATGCACAAATGAGCACTAAAATGCTAAAAGAAATTTGTGTAATTGATACGGTGGGTCAAAATTTATTAAAGGCTGCTATGAACAAACTCAATCTGTCTGCACGGGCCTATGACAGAATTATGAAGGTGAGTCGCACCATTGCAGATTTGGCAGCAAGCGAAAAAATAAAACCCGAGCATTTGGCAGAAGCTATTCAGTATAGAAGTTTGGATAGAGAGGGATGGGCGGGATGAGTGATTAGTTGATCAGTTGATTGGTTGATCAGTTAATTGGTCTATGAAAAACGAATCAAAAGAATCCGCCAAATTTTCTAAATCTTTTAATCCGCGATTATAATGGAACAGAATTTGCCAGATATAGCGCCGGTACAGGTGATTATTAAGAATGCCAGGCCTATTGGAAATAAAAAATCAACCATGCAGATAATTCAAAGTATTCAAAACAGGATTTATGAACTCAGGGGTGAAAGGGTAATGCTGGATTTTGACCTGGCACAACTATACGAAGTAGAAACAAAGGCGCTTAACCAGGCCGTAAAACGCAATATCAAACGGTTTCCCAAAGACTTTATGTTCAGGCTCTCGGTGGCCGAATGGCAGGCGATGCGGTCACAATCTGTTACCGCATCAAAAAGCACCAGTATGCGGTCACAATCTGTTACCGCATTACAGAACAAGCGCAATACCAGCGTTACGCCGTATGCCTTTACCGAACAGGGTGTTGCTATGCTAAGTGGTATTTTGAATTCGGACAAAGCCATTAATATGAACATTGCCATTATGCGGGCATTTGTTGAAATAAGAAAAGTACTGCTGCAACAAAACGATTTAAAAGTTCAATTAAAAGAGATAAAAGAGCGGCTGGGCGACCATGATGCACAGCTCAATCAAATCTACGACGCCATGGAAAACCTGCTGGATGAAAAGGCAGCCGAACGCAAATGGGAGGAAAGGGAAAGGATCGGATTTAAGAAATGATACCGGTTACCAGATAGTTCCAAGCCAGCATCTGGCATCCGGTATCTGGTATCCTGTATCTTTACCACGCACAAACCCCGCTCATAATGCCGGAAACATTTAAGGAAAAATCTTTTTTATCGGCGCTGTTGCTCAAAATGAAAGACGCTGAAGCATATAAGAATTATAAATTCCTGGAAAAGCTTCACCGGGTAAAAGAACCGCTCCCACTTTCTATTCCGCATAAAGAAGACTATCATGTAAAACACAGCGGCAATGCAGGCGATATCATCTATGCCTTACCTGCTATAAAAGCACTGGCCGGCAATAATCGTATTCACCTGCATCTGCAAACCGGACAAAAAGGTCACTATGGTAAAAAGCCACACCCGCTCGGCAATATCATGCTCAATGATAAAATGGTGCAGTTATTACATCCGTTACTAACCGCTCAATCATATATCACTTCATGCGATGTGTACAATGGCAGCAGCAGCATCGACATTAATTGCGATCTCATACGCGCTTACCCCTTTCCATTGAACAGGGGTAATATCTCACGCTGGTATTTTTATCTTTTTGGAATGAATACTGATCTCGGACAACCATGGCTGCGGGTTGAACCGGATAATAACTGGCGGGAACATATTGTCATTGCCCGCAGCCAGCGTTACCAGGCGCCTGCTATTTCTTATGAATTCCTAAAAAAATACCCGAAGAAAATTTTTGTAGGTGTGGAAGCAGAATGGAAAGAAATGCAATCTATGATCCCCGGCCTGCAATATCAGCCAGTCAATAACTTTTTAGAACTGGCGACCATCATCGCCGGCAGCAGGTTGTTTATCGGCAATCAATCATTTCCTTTTGCCATTGCGGAAGGTTTAAAAACACGCCGCCTGCTGGAAGTATATCATCAATCACCCAATGTAAATGTGGAAGGACCGCAGGGATATGATTTCTGTTACCAGCTGCCTTTTGAAAAACTGGTGGCGCAATTATATGAAAGCCGCTAATGATTACCTGTGCGCTAAAAAATAATAACACCCGTTGGGGTCAAGTCTTTTATCTATCGTATACCCCTTTTGTTCAAGAAAGGACTGCAGGTAAGCTCCGTTGCGGCGCTCTTTATCCATTTCATGCACTTCAATGGCAAGTGCGTGAATAGCGGGCCAGATAGTTTCCGGTGAATCATATAGTATTGGATATTCACTTCCTTCACAATCCATCTTTAACAGGTCAATGTGCTGTAAATTATTTTGAGCAAGTATCTCCTGCAGGCTAATGGCAGGTATACTGATTGTTTCCTGGTTGTGCGCATCAAAATCATTGAATACAGATGCAATAACGGTATTGTGATCACGGTTGTCGAAATACAATGTAATGGACGGAACAGGTTTGCCGGTAACTGCTCTTTGCTGCAACAGCACATGGCTTTTTAAACTGCTATTCAATGAAATGTTGCGTTCAAAAAGCGTAGTATTTTGCTGCATGGGTTCAAACGCGTATATCATGGCATCCTTACGTTTGGCAGCCAGTAAAAAACTAAAATAACCAACATTGGCGCCTATATCAATAACAACCGGTTTGGCAGGAATTTTCTCCAGCATGGTATTGATGCCATAAAAATCTTCCATAAAAATTTCCTGGAAAACATGAAAGAAACGATCGGGCACTTCTATCGTCAGTTCATTTCCTTTTGTTCTATACACTGCCGGTTGATCCGTTTTAAAATATTTCCGTTTAAAATACAACGGCCAGTTGACGATGTGCTTTCTCAGGTTCTTATATTTCCAGATGGATGACATAGCTTTTTATTTACCGGGGAAATAATGGTTGTAAAAAATAACAGCAAACAATCAAATAAGGCTTCTATAAATATCAAGGTATTTGTTGGCTGCTTTTTCCCAGCTAAAACCTGCTGCATGCTGTCTTATTTTATCTTCCGGGTGCGCAGACAAATAATGTTGCATACCTTTTTCAAATGTGTCCTGCATATCTGTTGCATTAAGCGATTGAAAATAATAGGCTACATCGCCGCCTATCTCGGGCATGCAGGTTTCGGTTGAAATAAAAACCGGTTTGCCAAATTCCATCGCTTCAATTACAGGCAGTCCAAAACCTTCCGCTACTGAAGGAAAAAGAAAAGCTTCGCAGTTTTTATAGTACCAGTATTTATCCTGTTCAGTAATGGCGCCCGTAATTTTTACCCTGTCGCCTACGTTCCATTTTTTTATTTCGTGCTCAATTACTTTACGGTAATCAAAGGAATCCAGCCCTGAAATGATCAATTCATAGTCGTTGTTGTGCAACAGCGCCGGTAACAGGTGAAATGATTTACGGGGTTGGATCAATCCCACCGCAAATAAAAAACGGCGCCTGGGCCGGTAAACAGGACTATCGAAACCCGGAAAATCAATTTTATTACAGCCATTATAGATGACCGTCTGTGGTTTTGATGTCATCCGCAGATGCTCATTGGCAAAATCAAGTGCAAACTGCGAAATGCCCACGATATGATCTGCCTTATCAACCCTGCGCTGAATCAATTGCAACAGTCGTTTGTTGCGACGGGTGTTTGCCTTGTCTTCGATTAAAAAATTGAGATCATGAATATTGAAGATGATTTTTGTCCTGCTATTAAAAGGATGGTACCACGATAAAGAGGTTGTAATGTGCCATACATCGAAACGTGATGTACCCGGCTTATAGAATTTGTCAACCGAACGATGCGGTTCATAAGAAACCTTATCTCCAAAAAAACCAAAGTCCTGCCTGGATAAATAAAAGCACAATTCAAATTCGTCCTGCGGATTGGCTGCCAGACTCTTACCCAAACTCTCCGAAAAAGTGTACAACCCATTATACCGGTGATGCTTCAGGCGATGCATGTCAATAAGTACCTTTTTCATTAGCAGTCAATTCTCTGTTTCGCTGATTTGTCCAAAAGTAATCCTTATCAGGAAAACTTGTCATTTTTTACCGAACTTGTACAAGGTTTGTTGGTTATACAGCTTCACCTATCCTGTCTTTAAGTTATTATATATGAAAATACTGCTTCATTATTTAAAGCCCTATAAAGGACTTATAGCACTGGCATTGTTACTCGCGGCCATTAACCAGGTTTTTTCCATGCTGGACCCCTATTTCTTTGGCCAGATGATTGACAAATACGCAACACATCCGCACGAAACAGGGCAATACCAAATAACCAAAGTAAAACAGCCAGACGGACAATACATAGAAAAGAAAGAATGGAAGAAAGACGGCACCCAGTCCCAAAGTGATTACGTATGGGGTGTTATTGGCGTGCTGGGCATTCTCGTCAGTGTGGCCATGGTATCGAGGATTGCCAAAGCGTTTCAGGATTATTTTGGGAACGTGGTCGTTCAAAAGTTCGGCGCCAAAATATTTACGGACGGACTACAGCACTCCATGCGGTTGCCTTACCAGGAATTTGAGGATCAGCGAAGCGGTGAAACACTTTCAATACTCACCAAAGTAAGAACCGACACGGAAAGGTTCATCATTTCGTTTATCAATGTTTTATTCGGCATTATTGTCGGTATCATCTTTATTTCCATTTATGCTTTCCGGCTGCATTGGTCCATTATGCCCATTTATCTTGGCGGTATGCTGTTGCTGGCGCTTCTTACCAGCCTGCTCAGTAAAAAAATAAAAATCATACAGAAAACCATTGTAAAGGAAACAACGGCGCTGGCAGGATCAACTACCGAATCATTGCGCAATATTGAATTGGTAAAAAGTCTTGGTCTTACACAACAGGAAATTAGCCGTCTCAATAATAATACCTATAAAATACTCGGGCTCGAACTCAGGAAAGTAAAAAGCATACGCACACTCAGCTTTATACAGGGTACGTTTGTCAATTTTCTGCGGCAGGTAATTATGTTCACCCTATTGTGGCTGGTGTTTAAAGATAAGCTTACTGTTGGCCAGGTAATGACACTGATGTTTTATTCGTTTTTTATTTTTGGCCCGCTACAGGAAATCGGCAACATCATTCTTTCTTATCGTGAAGCGGAGGCATCGCTCAACAACTTTCATACGCTCATGCAAAAAGCGCCGGAACAGCAGTCTGCATCGCCACTGCACCTGGGCCCTGTACATGAACTTGAATTTAAAAATGTGGCCTTTAAGCACCAGACAGCCAAACATAAGGCCATTGAAGACATCAGCTTTGATGTAAAGACCGGTGAAACCATTGCGTTTGTGGGACCATCGGGTTCGGGCAAATCAACATTGATGAAATTATTGGTGGGACTGTACCGCCCATTGGAAGGAAAGATATTATACAATGGCCTGGATGAAACATCCATCAGCTTTGAAGATTTGCGCAACCAGATTGGTTTTGTAACACAGGACACACAATTGTTTGCAGGCACCATTAAAGAAAACCTGGTATTTGTAAACCCATCGGCAACGGACGATGACCTTACCGATGTATTGGACAAAGCATCCTGCACCGGATTGCTGGCAAGAGCAGAAAAAGGATTGGACACTATGATTGGTGAGGGGGGATTAAAATTATCCGGTGGAGAAAAGCAACGTTTGTCTATAGCAAGAGCATTGCTGCGCAAACCAAAGTTGCTCATTTTTGATGAAGCTACCTCCGCACTTGACTCTATAACAGAAGAAGAAATTACTACTACAATAAAAGATGTTTCTTCACAACAGAATCAAATAACCATTCTTATTGCACACCGCCTGTCCACCATTATGCATGCCGACAGAATATACGTGCTTGAAAAAGGCAACGTAGTAGAAACAGGCACGCACAGCAAACTACTGGAAGAAAAAGGTTTGTATTACGCTATGTGGCGCCAGCAGATTGGCGAACGGAAGAACTTGCAAGTAGCTTAACTAGTTGATCAGTTAACCAGTTGATCGGTTCATTAGTGGTTGGTACACTCAGGTAAATAGGAAGTTAAATTGTAATCAGAATAAAACATGATTAATCCAGTTAATCGTGGTAAAGAAAAAGCCACCGGGAAACCGGCAGCTTTTAAACGCTATGTGATTGGGTTAGTAACGATGTTACTTCCTTTTAAACGCAGAAGTGTGGAATATATTATGTAATTGTATTTCGTAAGGTCCTGAAACAACCCAAATCTGTCAGGCCACTTAAGTGGCCTGACAGATTTGGGAAGAAAAACACCATCATTTTGTGGTGAAAGACAATGGAATATCAAGTTTAAGACTAAAATTACGTCCCATATTAAATACCCCTACCCTCCCCGTTACAATGTTCTCCGGCGCATATTTTAAACGGCTCAGGTGACTTTGATAAGCCACATCAGTAATGTTATTGGCAGAAAAAAACAGGCTGAACAAAGTCTTTCCGTTAGACAACACATCACCACCAAATCCTGCATTTAATAAACTATAGGCAGGTGTAGTTGTTTCTGTATCGAATCCTGTAAAAGGATGGTTTTGCTTAAACGTATTATCCAGTTCTGCTTTTATATAAACGTTGCGCACGGTTTTACCTTTTTTAAACAGCTCCGCTTTTACTTCATTGATCAATCGCGGCGCAGGTACAAATGGAATGTTTTTACTTCCATCCTGTTCCTCGCCCAATACACCACGTACAAATGAAAAAGTATTTTCTATATGTAACCAGTCTAATGGATGCGGGTGAACGTCAACATTTACTTCCGCACCATACAATGTTGCATTACCCTGGTTGAACCGGAAAGCAAAAAATTGATTGGGGCCATCCACAATAATAGAATCGCCACCACCAACTGCAGTTAGCTTGCGGTAATAAATAAAATTATGAATGCTGTTATAAAAAATGTTAACTGAAGCTGATATGTGATCAGCGTTTATTTCTACACCCCCATCCAACTGGAAGCTTGTTTCTGATTTCAGGTTTTGTTCACCATACTCATACCGGTTGGTACCTTCATGTGCGCCATTGCTGGCAAGTTCCGGAATACCCGGTGCACGAAAACCTCTTGCAATATTCAATTTAAGCGTGGTGTTTTTACTTGCTTCATAACTCAATCCTGCACTGCCCGAAATATTCGAAAAATCTTTTTTGAATGCCGGAAACTTAACATCACTACCCTGTACCAACAATTTTGAATCTACCGACCTGTTATCAAACCGTATACCGCCGCTAATCGTCAACTTCTCTATTCTTTTTTGCGTGAATATAAATCCGCCAATATCAAATAGCGAATACTCCGGTATCAACACCTCCACGCCTTTATTCTTATTGGATTGCTGCATACCATTTACCCCAATAGTGGTCTTCCAGTTATTTTTTTCCGCAAGATTGTATTGCAGGTTATAGTTAATGGTTGCTAAATCAAACGACAAACTCTTTTCATCGGGCACAAGCACATTGCCAAACTCCTGTCGCTGGTTGCGCTGGTAACCCAATGTAAATGCCAGTTTACCATTGCCTATTTTAACATTATTCTCTGTTGCTATCTTAAAATGCTGGATGCGCTGGCGCGGAACAAGAGGATCAATTGATTTAAAATCATCATTGGTAGCAATTGCTTCGTTCTCCACGCCATTATTGTTGACGGGTTTGGTAAACTGCCCGGTAATGGCATCACGATCGCCTTCCACCAATCCTACATGCTGATCAAAATTGCTGAAGTAAAGATGGCTGAATCCCCAACTCTTATTAAAACCTATGTAACCACCCAGGTCCTTTTCATTGAACTTTGAATTGAAGACATAGCCGTCGTATTTATTTTTATAATCAGCCGCGGCCTTATAGGAACCGTAGGCGCCCCAGATAAAACCGTTTTCATTACCACCCAGGCTTGCATGTACACCACGTTGCCGGTTATTGGTTTGATAAGTTCCGAATACATCGCCTTTGATAGTTCCCTCCGGCGCCGGCAACACAGAAATAATATTTACAACGCCGGCCAATGCATCACTGCCATACATTAATGAAGCGGGCCCTTTTAAAATTTCTGCCCTGGTAACATTGTATTCGTCAATTTCAATACCATGCTCATCACCCCATTGTTGTCCTTCCTGGCGAATGCCATCATTTACCACTACTACCCTGTTGTAACCCAGGCCACGTATCGATGGTTTTGAAACTGCAGGACCGGTTGCTATTTGCGATACGCCCGGCGATTTAGATAACGCATCTATTAAATTGGTAGATGTGCCCCGCAAGAGATCTTCTTTTTTAAGAATACTTACCGGTATAGGTGTTCTCTTAACGGAAGTAGCAGCAGAAACACCAGTTACAGTAACGGTTTCATTTTCTACATAAGAATGACTGAGCGTAAAATCCTTTTGTGTGTTGCCATTTAAATCAATGGTTTCAACAATAGAAGCATAACCCAGAAAACTTATTTCCAGCAAATATCTGCCGGCGGGTATATTTTGTATTTTATAATTGCCTTCGCTATTAGTGGTACCACCCATTCTCAAATCAGGAAAATAAACGGAAGCGCCGCTTAATGCTTCTCCTGTTTTTGCATCGGTTACTTTACCTGTTAATACAACTTTCTCTGTAGCTACCGGTGTCTTTATGGACTGATCAGAAGGTTGTTGCGCCGCAACACGGGTACTGCTATTTACAGTTACCAGTAATATGGTAATATATGGAATGAATTTTTTCATTGTTATTATTTGCAATGGATAATGACGGATATAAAAGAAAACTGCTCTGCCGAACATTGTATCGCTTAAGGAATAATAAAAGATGGAACCTTTTATCAACGTGCACGGGTGTACAAATACATGGCGGCAATCCGGTTAATTATACCATTGCAGGCGGGCCGCGTAATGAAAAGGAAAAATGAGTAGCAATATAAAAGCGCGAAGGAACGGTAGATTCCTGTACAGCGAATGATGTAGCTGGTAATATTTCAATGGCCTCTGCTGTTTCTGTAAAAGGCGACTCTGCAACAAGGTTATCGCACTTACAAAGGAACCCGTCGGGACTTATTTTAGTGATGTTGGAAGAAGAGGCCGCAACATTCTTATCACGGTGATTAGCTACCAGGTCATGCAATAATTTTTTCGGCGTAATGCTAAACGCAAAAATTACCAGTACAAGACCGGATAATAAACGCCGTATGACAGGATGCTGTGCCAAACCGTTTTTGATACTTTGTTGCAAAAATAAGGATTCATCGAAATATCCAATGCCGCTTAAAAGAAATTCTTGTTATTTATACAGCACGATGGTAAAGAGCGACCCCATACCGGGCTCACTTTCGCAGAAAACAGATCCGTTGAGCTCCTGTACTATCCGTTTTACGATAGAAAGGCCCAAACCAGTAGATGCTTCGCCATTGGTTGGCCTGGAAGAAATCTGGCTGTATTTTGAAAACAGGTGAGGCAATTCGCTCCTATCAATACCAACCCCTTCGTCTTTTACTTTAATGCTAACCGCATCGTTACCTTCCGAAAGGCTCACCCACACATTTTTTCCTGCCGGTGTGTATTTAATAGCATTTGAAAATAAGTTCTCGCAAATACGGCTAACAAGATGTTTGTCGCTCACCAGGTAAACATTTTTACCCGGTGTTTCAAAATGCAACTGAATATTTTTGCCTGAGGCCGCGGGCCGGAAATCACCAACGATATTTTCAACAAACACTTTCAGATCAAAATTTTCCAATTGTACTTTGTGCTGATTGGTCTCTGCTTTCTCAACATCCAGTATGGTATGAATAAGTGATTCACCCTTTGCAGTTGATTGCCGTATACGCTCAACCGCCATTTTTTGTTCTTCGTTCAGGTTATCATTACCAGACTGCAATACCTGGTTCCACATACGTATAGCAGCAAAGGGACTACCCAGGTCATGGGATACAATGCTTATCAGTGAATTCTTTTCATAATTTAATTCGGCGAGCTTTTCATTCTGCCGCTTAATAAGATCGTTCTGTTCTTTCAATCTTTTATTGGCTATTCTTTTTTGCACCAGTGAAATAGCAATCACCAATGCAATAATACCTGCAGCTATTGCCAGGTAAGTAATCGTGCGCGTTTGAAGATGCGCCTTCTCTACCTGCGCCTGTAGTAATTTATTTTCCTGTTCCCGTTGTTTTGCATTAAAGCGCTCCTGTAGATCAGCTATGGTACGATTGGTCCCTTCATTTACCATACTGGTATCAATAGTGTACCATTTCTGTTGGTATTCGTATGCGTTCTTATAATCGTTCTTATGTGCAAACAGCTTGGCCAATATAGCATAGCTATCAGCTTCTTTGCTTTTTGCCTGCAGGTTGCGGGCTATATCCAGTGACCGTTGTGCGTAGAAGGAAGCGGAATCAAATTTTTTGAGTTCAATAAAAACATCGGCAAGGTTCAATTCATCCAGCCATGTATTGGCCGGATCTCCCTGTGCCGTGTGATATTGATAATTGCGTTGAAAGTAGGGCAGCGCCTGTTGAAATTGTTTCTTTTTAAAATAAACATTGCCGATATTATTATAGAGCGAAGATGCATCTACATTCTTATCGTACTTTTTAGCAATGGCCAGTCCCTGATTAAGAAAATACAGTGAACTATCCGTCTGTTCAAGGATGTTGTAAATACCGCCAAGATTTACATAAGAATTTACAATGGAATGAATGTTGCCGCTTTGCGCCGCCAGGACGGCGCTTTCTATGTACATCTTTTTGGCGTTTACCGGTTGCTTGGTATTAACATAGATGTAGGCAAGATCATTCAGCGCAGATAATTCGTATTTGATGCTATGCAATTTCCTGGCTGCTTCCAGCGATTGCAGGTAAGCCACCAGCGCTTTTTCATAATTGCCTTTGAGGTCCTCTGCAATACCATGCAGGCGCAGGCTCAGCACATCTTTTTTATTATAATGAAGGCGTTCTGCTTCGCGGGCAATAAAATCTGCGTACCATGCTACGGAATCAGCTTTGCTTTCATCCATATCAATACAGCGATCATACAAATCCTTTAGGTAAACGGTATCTACCTGCTGCGATTTGGTGATTAATGAGGTAATGACAAGAAAGATCAGTAAAGGCCAATGCTTCACGTACTATTGGGTTGCTTGTACTAAGATAGGTAATCTATCAATTTGGTAGGTTTCCCGGGTATCTTCGATACCAGATTTCAATACAGAGGCACAGAGAAACAGAGGAACACGGGGAAATTTTATTAGTAATGTGGTATTTCTCATGCCCTGGATCGGCAGATTCGTGAATTATTTCGCGCAAGCGAAAAGGAGAAAAAGAGATTCGTAATAGCATCTTACATTAAACCATACTTACTATTGACTCCAGGCCAATAACTCCGGACAATAATAGCCGCACAAAATCCGCCAGGATTTCTCTGTGCACTCTGTAAGTTGGGAATTACGAATAGGACGCGTGATCCTCCTCGCTGCAGCAACTTGAACAACAAGAAGATAAACAGAATCCCTGCCGGCAGGCATGTCCGTGTTAAAAATGCCGTGCACGAGCCACCTACTCTATCAATTTATTCTTTAGCGCAAATTTTACCAGTCCAACGGTGTTGTTAACGCCTAATTTGGCAATCAGGTTTTTGCGGTGTGTTTCAACGGTGCTGACACTCAGGAATAATTGTTCGGCAATTTCGGCGTTGCTGTATTCTTTACAAACAAGTTTCAGCACTTCTATTTCGCGTTTGGAGAGTATTTCGTCAATCTTTTTATCTTCCAGTGTAATGGTACTGCGAAAATCATCGCTGCCAATAATATCTATTTCCTTGCTGAACCATGTACCGCCTTTATATACGGTACGGATAGCGGTGACAAGATCCTCAATAGGAGCATTCTTCAGTACATACCCCTGTATATGATAACGGCTAAGTTTGTGAATATAACGCGTACCACGCATTAAGCTGAGGTAAATGATCTTTTGATTTGGGCGGAGGGCGCGTATTTGCTGCACCAGGTCTTCTTCGCCAATATCAGGCAAATGAACATCCAGTAACAGGACATCTGCTTCAATGGCAGGAAGTTTTTCTAATAGAGATTTTCCGTTCAGGGTGGTTGCTACTACGTCAATGTCTGATTGCTTCTTTAAGAGTAATGCAAGTCCTTCAAGGTACATCTCATGATCTTCAGTAATAAAAACACGGATCATGCTGGCGTTAATCAGGTTTAGGTTACAGGTTTACAATTTAACAGCCGCTACTTTAATGGTTGCGGACTGGTTTTTCTAAAAGCCATCCATCAATAGACCCATGTGCCTTAACCCTGTATAACCGTAAAACTAAGCAAAAAAGCCTCAGCAAATAAATCCGCTACTTAATTATGATCATGAAATTATGATCGAACCTTCAGCATTGGCCTTACCTGTTGTATGGCCCCGTTTTGAAGACGCACATAATAAACGCCTGCCGGTAACCCCTGGCTGTTGAAGTCCACATTATAAACGCCGGGGGTATATTCCTTATCTGAGAGTGTTTTTATTGACCTCCCAAGCGTATCAATAATATGTACCAGTGTATGCCCGCCTGCTGTTTTAAACGTTATTTTGGTGCTATCCACAAAAGGATTTGGATAGTTAATGACCAGCTGATCACCTGCATTGCGGTAAACATCTTCCAACCCTGTGGTGCCGCAGGCGGCATTAACAGCAAGTGGTATATTTTGAAAATTCTTAAACAGAATAGCCTGCAAATCGGCGTCCTTTACACAAAACCACTGGCTGAGTATGGAAGAATAAATACTGCGGAAATCGTATTGAAAAGGGATGTTATCGTTTACCGATGCGCTGGCCGGTATAGCAGGATTGCTGCCGATAACTCCCGGCCGTACATTTTTTCCAAATACAAACATGGGAGCTGCGGCGCCATGGTCCGTGCCCATACTTGAATTGGATTTAATACGGCGGCCGAATTCGGAAAAGGTCATGCCGATAACGCGATCATCTACACCCAACCCTTTCAAATCATCCGTAAATGCTTTGATAGCGTCAGATACACGCAGCATAAGGTTGGCATGCGTACCGGTAGTAGTATCGCCTGTATTGGTTTGGGCAGAATGACTATCGAAACCACCGGTACCTACCATATACACGCGTGTTTTCAATCCTCCTTTTACGAGCCTTGCCACAATTTTTAATTGAGCCGCAAGATCATTATTGGAAGGATAGTTTCCCTGCGTGGTTACTGCTGCTGCGGCCGCTTTAATAACGGTGGAATATTGTTGCGTCTGCTGTGCTACCAGTCTTATATATTTTAATTCTTTGCCCCATGGTGTATCTGGCGCAGGGTCGACTACGCCATCAATCAGGTTATAAAAATTGTTGGGATCGCTTATACTCATTCCCATACTTACAGACGGGCCCTGTAATGCAAATGAAGTAAGAGAACCTATCTGGATGGCCAGCGGATCGGGCATGGCGCTATTGGGAAATCCATTTGGATAATTGGGGAATTCAACGCCAAGATATCTTCCCGCCCAGCCACTATCAACAACCTGCGTTGAATCGGATGCACTCATCCAAATATCGGTCGCCCTGAAGTGAGAAAAGTTAGGCGATGGATAACCTACCGCCTGTATCACGGCCAGGTGACCTTCGTTATACATGGTTTGCAGACCTGTCATAGAAGGATGCAAACCGGTTTTATCGTTGCCGGACAATGTAAGTATCCTGTTTTGAGGAATAGCTATGTTGCTGCGGGCATTAAAATAATTACCATACCCCTCAATAGGTATTACCATATTTAAACCGTCATTGCCACCGCTCAGCTGAATTATCACCAGCACCTTATCTGTGTCAGTAGTTACGCCCAGCAGGGAACGCAACAGCGGGCTCTCGGCAGAGTAAGCCTTTAATGAAAAGCCACCGATAACAGCCGGCAACAAAGTAGCAGGCGGAACAGTTTGACGTAAAAAATCTCTTCTTTTCATAATGGTTGTTTAAGAGATTAAGCTAATTGGTATTCGGCCAGGTTCATGAGATACTTGTATAGATCGCGCAGCCGGTTGTATACAGTTTGAAAGGACGGCATATCTGTAGGATTGGCCAGGTAAGCGTTCCATGCATTTGTCCAGTAATAGTCGTCCATCTGCCCACTCAATAAAATATTTGTCTTAATAGTATTTTTTGAAGCATCCGACAAAGGCACACGGTACAAAATGGCCAGCGAATCTTTTATTAATAAATTCGGATCACCGGGATTGGACATCTTTTTTGCAAATGCAATGGGATCTATTTTGATGGTCTTGCCACTGCGCGAATAACCACTTGTTATCATAGTATCCGTAAACTTGTTGCGCTTGGGAAGCGTATCGGAATTAATCCACAATTCATAGAATTGTGGCTCCTGGTAATACGATGGCCAACCAGATACGTTAGGCGGATCCGCAAAGTTTTGATTGAAGCTGGCAGCTTGTGCACGAATCTGCTCCCACATGTTGTAAGCATCCACGTATTCTGTAACTGCATTTGGAAATACAATATTAAACTCCCTGCACATTTTAACGGCTTGTTCAAGCGGACTACTGATCAAACAGCCGCGGTTGAGTGCATCAAAGAAGTGATCGCTTTTGAGTAATGCCGACAGCACAGGTTTTATTTCCCAGTTGCTGTCCTGTAACAATTGCGCAAGCGGGTCAATAACATTTGCCTGTGCAGCCGCATCAATAGTATAATAGCAAAACCAGCGATATATTTTCTTTACTATGAATTTGGACACCTCTGCCTTTTTTGCAAAGATCATATTCAGCAATGCATCCAGTTCTGTATCCCCGGCTGTTGTACCATTCTGCCCGGTAATAACAGTATTATTGAAAAAAGAGGAGAACTGTTTATTGGTTTTATCGTGCTTGGTGTTATCGTAATAAGATGAAGTAGTAGCAAACGTAATGCGCCACCCGGTTAATACTCTTGCTGCTGCTTTTACATCATCCTCCGTATAATTTGGATTGTTTTCTTTACCCAGTGTAAACAACTCCTGCAACTCACGTCCGTAGTTCTCGTCGGGTGCCGTATTGGTGTTAAGATAGCCATTGAGATAACGCAACATGCCCGGGTCAATGGTAATGGCCCGTACCAATGCTTTAAAATTTCCCAGTGCACTGCTTCGCAACAGCGAATGATGTTTATACAACACCTGCGGATCATTTATCTCTGCCGATTCTGTTGAGAAGTGATTGTGCCAGAATAAGGTCATCTTCTCGCGGATGCTTCTGTCCTGGTTAATCATTAATCCGATGCTCCATTTTTTAAATGATGCACGTCGCAAACTTTGCACAGTTCCATCTGCATTGTAATCATTTACCCATGTGGTGCCTGCTGCAATAGCCGTATCTGGTGTAGCTGCGCCGGTGGGCGTATATTCTTTTATTGGGGGTTGTGGTAATGGTGCCGATGGATTCAGCAATTCATCAACCGCCTGCGACATCGTTTTTGTTTTGAAGTACGCTACATCATCTATGCTGGCGCCGAACATAGTACGTTTCAGCAGGTGCACCACTTCATCCGTATCCCATACACCACTGTATGGTGTAAGGCCGGATAATGTTCTTGTTACGTGATGTGTTGAAGAAGGACTGTTCTTGGCTGATTTGCGTTTGGCAGTCAGGAAATCTCGTCTGTTCATAAAGAGAGATTTTGGTTTTAGTTGCAATAAGATTAAAAAGACATTAAAGCCAAGCTTGTTTAACAAACTTTGGGCCATTAGAAAAAAGACAATGAAAAACGAGTATTAGTACTTTAAAACGGTAGAATTACTATTGAAGAATAAAAAGAGAAAAGGTTTAATGGAAGAGTCGGAAAGTCCGAAAGACAGGAAGTCCGCAGTTGACAGTTTGCAGTCGGCAGTAAGCTGTCAGCATAAAGAATAAAAAACGGTAGTCTCATTCGCCGCGGATCAGACTACCGTTTTTTTATCTCCCGGACTTTCGGTCTTTCCGACTTCCGGACTTCGGACTCAATTGATGTTCTCAATAATGCCAGCAATCCCCTGTCCCCCGCCAACACAGGCAGTGACGATACCATACTTCTTATTCAGCCGCTTCATATCATTGGTAACTTGTATGGTAAGCTTGCAACCAGTGCAACCCAATGGATGACCAAGCGCTATGGCGCCGCCATTAATATTGACAATAGAAGGATCAAAATTCAATTGACGGATCACAGCCAGTGCCTGCGAAGCAAAGGCTTCGTTTAATTCTACTAAATCTATTTGGCCAAGACTCATGTTTGCCTGTTTCAATACTTTTGGTACGGCTTCTACAGGACCAATACCCATAATGCGCGGATGCACACCAGCAGCCGCACACGCTACCAGCCTGGCAATAGGTTTCAATCCAAGTTCATTCACCATTTTCTCACTCATTACAATTACAAACGCTGCGCCATCACTGGTTTGTGATGAATTACCCGCCGTTACACAACCGCCTGCTGCAAATGCAGGTTTTAGTTTCGCCAATACTTCTGTTGATGTATCTGCTCTTGGCCCTTCGTCCGTATCAAATACATAAGTCTTCTTTTGTTTTTTTCCCTTTGCATCCAACGCTATTTCTTCAACGGTAATAGGCAGTATCCCACTTTTGAAATAACCATTCTTTATAGCATTGATCGCTTTTTGGTGTGACTGGTAAGAGAACAAATCCTGGTCCTCGCGACTCACATTATATTCTTTGGCAACCGCTTCTGCGGTAAGGCCCATGCTCAGGTAATAATCGGGTTCGTCTGCTGCTATAGAATAAGCAGGCACTGTTTTCCATCCCGCAGTTGGGACCATACTCATGCTTTCTGTTCCTCCTGCAATAATACATTCGGCCATACCCATTCGGATCTTGGCGGTGGCAATAGCAATGGTTTCAAGCCCCGATGCACAATAGCGGTTCACCGTCATGCCCGGTGCATGAATACCAACCGCCCTTGCGGCAATGATTCTTCCTACCTGCAAACCCTGTTCTGCTTCGGGTACTGCGTTTCCTACAATTACATCATCAACGCGTTTTGCATCAAGCGCCGGAACAGATGCCAACAAATCTTTTATTACCTGAATAGCCAGATCGGGAAAG
>JADMIO010789676.1_pt1 | contig 88253 bp, 81 predicted proteins | sample 8958161 | NCBI WGS metagenome assembly JADMIO01 (sample SAMN16585339, study PRJNA669376) | soil metagenome | isolation source: Crop rotation soil | place: USA: Cullars Rotation, Alabama | collected 2011 | reverse complement strand
GCCGCGACTTCAAGTCACGTGAATTCCAAGCTTCGGATCCCACTGTGCTGGAAAGTGCTGAAAGCGAGTTGGTTCACTAAGATTCTTTACTGGTTGGAGTCCTTTGCTTATCAACACGCGACTCGGGTTTCCGGAATCACAAATGGGATGCTGAAGCGGTTTCGCGAAAAAGGAGTTCCCGAAACAAAATTGATCTATTTCCCTAACGCGATTGCACTTGAAGGGATCGATGGCGCGCCAGCTCGAGGAGAATTTCGACGTCGACACGGATTTGGTTCGGACGATTTTTTGGCAGTTTACGCCGGTAACCTCGGAGTAAAACAAGGCTTGGAAATCCTGCTGCAAGCGGCGCAGCGTGTGAAAGACTCTCGTGTTCGATTCCTGATTTGCGGCGATGGCGCGCAACGAGAAGCGTTGGAAGAAAAAGTGCGCCAAGCTGGTTCAGAAAATATTCGCATGCTTCCGTTGCAACAAGGATTGGATTATCGATCGCTGTTGGTTGATGCGGACGTTTGTTTCATAACGCAGCAGGCCGGAGCCGGCAGTCTATTTTTTCCGAGCAAACTCCTTGGGTTACTTGCAGAATCGAAGCCGGTGATAACGGTTGCTACACCAGATAGCGACTTGGCGCTTTCGGTCGAGGAAGGGAAGTTTGGTGTTAATCTTTTGCCAGGCGACGCCGAACAATTGGCGAGATTGCTCGACTCGCTCGCAAACGATCCCGGGCGACTCGCTGACTACGGAGTGGCCGGGCGACGTTACGTTGAACAATTCGAACGAAAACACGTTATGCAGGGTTTTGTTGAAGATCTACGCGCGGCGCGAGTAGCTGTTTAGGAACGCGATGCTTTCTGAGAGCATAAAGAAAAATACCTGTCATCCTGAGGCCGGCGTCAGCGCGCCGAAGGACCCCTCAGTTGCAAGTTAGATCACGCAAGCTGGCGCAATCGTTCCATTGAAGTAGCTGTCGTCCTTTTGGCGCAAGCCTCACCGCTTCCGCGTTAACGAAAGCATCTACTCCAAAATGGTGGTTGCTCATTGTTTGCGTAACGCAATTTGCAACTGGGAGGTCCCTCGCCGCGCGCTTCCGCGCCGGGCTCGGGATGACACCGCTTAGAGTGGCTGGACGACGTTACGTTGAACAATTCGAACGAAAACACGTTATGCTGGGTTTTGTTGAAGATCTGCGTGCGGCGCGAGTAGCTGTTTAGGAACGCGATGCTTTCTGAGAGCATAAAGAAAAATACCTGTCATCCTGAGGCCGGCGTCAGCGCGCCGAAGGACCCCTCAGTTGCAAGTTAGATCACGCAAGCTGGCGCAATCGTTCCATTGAAGTAGCTGTCGTCCTTTTGGCGCAAGCCTCACCGCTTCCGCGTTAACGAAAGCATCTACTCCAAAATGGTGGTTGCTCATTGTTTGCGTAACGCAATTTGCAACTGGGAGGTCCCTCGGCGCGCTTCGCCGGCCTCGGGATGACACCGCTTATCTTGATCAATCAGGCCAATAATCAATCTCTGATTCTCAACGATTTAAACCCAACGTCAGGCAGGAAGAAAAGTGGTGGCGAAACCACTAATAAGCGCTTCGAGGCGGAACAATTAATTGGGCGAAGGTTCGCAAAATAATTCCGCATTCCAGCGACAGATTCCAATTCTCCAGATACTCGATATCGCAAGCGACCCGATTCTCGATGTCTGAGCTGTTTCGGGCTTCCCCACGGAAGCCGCGGACTTGGGCAAGGCCAGTGATGCCGGGCTTAACAAAAGCGCGGACATGGTAGTTACCCATCAGTTGAGAAAATTGCTTGTTATGCTCAATCAAATGCGGACGGGGCCCAACGATGCTCATGTCCCCTCGCAGCACGTTCCAGAATTGCGGGACTTCGTCGATGCTTAGTTTACGAAACCATTTCCCGAGCGAATAAACGCGTTCGTCTCCCGCGCTGGCTTGGCGCGTTACTTCTTCGTGGTCCGGTCGCATTGTGCGAAACTTGTAGATCTTGAATTGTCGATTCTGCATGCCGGCGCGGACCTGAGCATGAAAAAGCGGACCCGGGGACTGAATGCGCTGCGCGATCCAGACCACCACTGCGAGGACCGGAAAAATGAACAACATCACCGGAAGAGAAATCCCGATGTCGATCGCACGTTTGAAACAGCGGTTTAACGGATTCTCCAGTGGCTCTTCACGCAATCCAATGAACCGCAGACCGTCATCCTCGAAATGAGTAACCGGGTGCCGCAATTTTTCTTCCAAATCACTGACGATAAGCAACCGGACACCGAGTTGATCGCAAACGGCGATGATGTGGCGGTTGCCTTCAGTGAACAACGGAAACTCGAGCATGATAATCTGGGTGATTCCGTGTTCAACCATCACCTTTTCGATGTCCGTCGAATTTCCTAGAACCCGTATGCCGTTGTCTGTTCTTTCAATCGATTCGTCGCAAACTATCCCGACTGTTCGCAAACCTATGTCTGCCTTTCGACGTAGCCACGCCCCCAACTGAACTGCTTTGGCGTTCGAACCAACTAATAGCGTTTTTTCTTCCCGCGCGCCGGTGAAGATTCGTCGAGAAAGAAATTGGGGAAGATAATGATGAGAAAAAAGCAGGGCGACATAGAGCCACGGGACGAAGTTAAAGAAAAAGAGACGCGAGATGAATCCGTCCTTGGTCGCGATTAAATAAAGCACCAGGGTACCGATGCTGGCGAAAACCTGACGCAAACTGAGTCGGTGCTGACGAAGGAGTTCGCTTTGGAGAAAATAGTTTTTCGAACCGTCGCGACTGAGCGATTCGATCAGCATTCCGAGAACGAGGAGACCACAGTAGATGCTGTAACGCCGCCAGGTCAGTTCCGCGCCCGCGGAATAGAACGTCACCATCACCCAGACGCCAAACCAGAAAAGGACGGCTACAATGACGATCTGACAAAGCAGGAAAACTCGATATAAACCCTGCGTACGGTGCGTAACCATTCTTTAAGCTCCCAAGCCGATGATGAGAGTACGCATTGGCCGACAGGGTTCAACCCGTGCTAAATAAGACGCATCCATGCGACTGTCAGCGTTGAATTTATCGACTTAGCTACTCCCATACCACCATCATCTAGCTTCCATGTCTGAATCGCGACCGAAAACCGGACATAGTTTCACCGACACCCCTGGCCAGTGGTGGCGAAACATCCTCGTGCCGGCCCTTCCTCTTCTTGCCTGTTTTCTCGGCGGCGCCACGGAGAAATGGAGTGAAGGCATTGTCGTTGCCATTTTGGGTATCATTCTGTTAGCCGATCCGCCACGTTTCTCGCTCGGACCGGTTCTGAATCTGATTCTGTTCAGCATCCTGGTCTGTGCGGCGTTTGCGTTTCTGCCTGCGCATTGGTTTCCTCAACCCAACTGGCGAACAGCGTTTATCGATTTCGGAATCAAAATGCCAGACAAGGTCTCGCCCCAGCCGTGGATGTCTCTTGGATGCTTTGTCAGTCTTCTCGCGGGAATGAGCTGGCTTTATTATGTAAGCACGATCGATCTCGATCTGCGCAGTGTGCGGCAACAACTGCGTCTTTTTACGGCCGGCGTTGCTCTACTAGCCGGACTCAGCCTCGCACTCTACCAAGCGCAGGTGATTCTTCCGTTTTGGAATAACCAGACCGGATTCGGCCCATTCCCAAATCGAAATCAAACCGCCAACCTTTTTGGGTTAAGCGGAATTTTGATCATAGCTTGCGGTCAGGACGCGATTCGTCGCCGGAAGAAAAGCTGGATAATCTGGCTCATAGGCTTGGGACTGATTGTTGCCGCGATTGTGACAAATCTCTCACGCGCCGGTATCGCACTATTCATTGCGGGAATAGCACTCTGGCTCGTCGCCTTTGTTGTGCGAAAACGATCTGTGGTCGGGATTGCTCTCGCCATGTCTGCTCTTCTCATCCTCCTAACGGTAATGCTGATCTTTGGCGGACAAACCTTGGAACGATTTCATCTACGGAGCGATGTCTCCGGCGAAATGGCGACCGATCTTCGTTGGGCCATCTTTCGTGATGCGTTTCAGCTTATTAGTGCGTCACCATGGTGCGGAATTGGTCTGGGAAATTTCGACGGCGTCTTTGCCCTTTTTCGCAATGCGTCACTGAGCACGGCTGCGCGTACGATTCACCCGGAAAACGATTGGCTCTGGGTTTGGGCGGAAACCGGCTGGCTAACGATTCCATTGATACTGGTTGGCTTTGCTTTCTTTATCCGGCTTGTTTTTCCACTTCACGAAGGAACTAATCAGCGGTTTCGGCTTGCTACCTTAATTGCGGTGATTCTCTTCGCTCTTCACGGTTTGGTAGATGTTTCAGGACATCGTGTTGGAACGGCTTACGCCGGAATTTTTCTATTGGGAATGGCGCTCCGGCGTCCTGTCGAATGCAGAGTGAGTAAATGGCTGGCCTGGACGTTTCGCCTGATTGGTTTGGTGATTTTCCTGGCTGGGATGGCTTGGATTATTGGTACGCGTAACGAACTGTCACTTCCCGGTGCGGTTGGAGTCGAAGTCGAAATGCGCAAAGCATCTGCTGCCAATCAGGCTCGTGATTTTAATGACGCCATGGCGCGAACCACCCGAGCACTCGAGTGGGCACCGCTGAAGTGGCAGCTTTATTTTTCACGTGCGATTGGACGAGTAGGTGGGCGACGACCGCGGGGGGAAGCGGAAGCCGATTTCAGGCGGGCCCGTTTTCTTGAGCCGAATGCCTACGAGGTTCCTTATCAAGAAGGAATTGTCTGGTTAGCAAGAGATCCGACGCTGACCGTTTCAGCATGGCGCGAAGCGATACGTCGTGTCGGTGCGCAACGAGTGGAAACGTACGCGCACATGCTGACCATGGCGCCACAGGAGGGAACCATCGTGCATCGAGGTTTGGAAGAGATCGGATTGGCTTCACCCGATTTGGCCTTGGTTTATCTGCAGCGTGCAACAGGAACGGATTTCAATGGGGCATTGCGTAAATTAATTGAGCAAAACCCGAGACTGGATGCGTTCTCCAGTGACGAACGAGGAAAGCTCTTTGCGCTCTGGGCGGAACGCGGTGACTCGGATAATTTTCTGCGAACAGTTGAAGCGCATCCTGATTGGATGCAGGACGCATGGCTCTCCGTCGCACGAGTTCAGGCTAAACGAAAACGTTTCCGCGAGGCCTGCGAAATCGTTCGACGTTTTTCTAAGCCCCCAACCCTTCCTCAAGCCGAAACTGACGTGCCATTGGAACAACTTCGCCAGAAATATGCAACGAACCCGGATAACGCAGGGATTGGCTATCAGCTTTATCGCGAGGATATGAAAGCTGGTTTAATCGATGATGCTCTCGCCATAGTCCGACATTTCACTGAACGTCCCGATTCTCCTCGATATTTTAGTGCGTTGGAAGCAGAAGCATGGGCAGGGAAAGGAAATTGGGAGCGAGCCTGGAATGCGTGGGATGCTTCCGTTAGGCAATGAACATTCTTGGCATCTCCGCCTTTTATCACGATAGCGCGGCGTGTCTGGTGCGAGACGGAGTGATCCTAGCTGCCGCACAGGAGGAACGATTTAGCAGGAAGAAGCATGACGCCGGATTCCCGCGGCACGCAATTGACTACTGTTTGCGAGAAGCGGGGTTATCCAAAGGAACGCAACTCGATCTGGTCGCTTTCTATGAAAAACCGTTCCTCAAATGCGATCGACTTCTCTCAACCTATCTCGCCTGCGCGCCCCACGGTTTATTCTCTTTCTTGAGAGCAATGCCTGTCTTAATGAAGGAGAAAATCTGGATCAAAGATATCCTCCAAAAAAAACTCGAATTCGACGGGACAATTCTTTTCCCGGAACACCATGAATCGCATGCTGCTTCGGCGTTTTTTCCTTCACCGTTTGAAGAGGCTGCGATCCTAACGATCGATGGGGTAGGGGAATGGACGACTACTAGTGTCGGTCACGGGAAAGGGAATCGGGTGGAACTATTAGCTGATCTTCGATTTCCGCATTCGCTTGGCCTGCTCTACTCGGCATTCACGTATCACCTCGGCTTTCGGGTTAACTCAGGGGAGTACAAAGTGATGGGACTCGCACCCTACGGTGAACCAAAGTTCCGTGAGCTGATTCTGTCGGAACTGATTGATCTGAAAGAGGACGGATCGTTCCGGCTTAACCTACGTTACTTTGATTTCATAGTCGGCCTAACCATGACCAATCGTGCATTTGATCGATTGGTGGGCGGCCCGCCACGCAAACCGGAAGCCGAACTAACCCAGCGACACATGGATTTGGCGCGATCGGTCCAAGCTGTAACGGAGGAAGTGATGCTGCGGCTGGCGCGTCGTGCCCACAGCCTAACCGGATCAAAGCAGCTTTGTTTGGCAGGGGGCGTCGCTCTCAATTGCGTTGGGAACGGTCGCATTCTTCGCGAGAGCAACTTTGACAAGATCTGGATCCAACCAGCTTCAGGGGACGCCGGCGGCGCACTCGGAGCGGCGTTGTTAAGCTGGTATCATTATCATCAACAACCACGGAAAGTGGAACAGGATCGGGATTCGCAGTTCGGATCATTCCTTGGTCCGAGTTATGACGCCGCGGACTTCTTAAGGAATGGTTCGATCCCATTCGAGGAATTGAAAGAGAATGAGTTGATGTCGCGTGTCGCTCAGTTACTCGAGCAAGGAAAAGTAATTGGATGGTTTCAGGGAAGAATGGAGTTCGGACCGCGCGCGTTAGGGAATCGTTCGATTTTGGGAGATGCCCGCTCTTCGGAGATGCAAGAGACATTGAATCTCAAGATAAAATTCCGGGAAAGTTTCCGTCCGTTCGCACCATCGATCCTCTCGGAAAGGGTGACTGACTGCTTTGAATTGGATCAACCAAGTCCGTACATGCTGTTGGTTGCCCCGGTGAAAGAGGCGTTGCGCAAGAATGGTGGAATTAGCGAACGCGGAACAACGGATTTTCTTGCGCGACTTAAGGAACCGCGTTCGACATTGCCAGCAATTACGCATGTTGATTACTCAGCTCGTGTTCAAACCGTTTCCAAAGCAGGTAACCCACGGTTTCATCGGTTGCTGAGCGAGTTTCAAAAGAACACTGAGTGTCCGGTGCTGGTTAACACGTCGTTCAACGTTCGCGGTGAACCGCCGGTCTGCACTCCGGAAGATGCCTATCGGTGTTTTATGCGAACGGAGATGGATTACCTGGTCATGGGAAATTTTCTGTTGGCGAAAGAGCGGCAGGATCCGTCCCAGATAACAAAGGAAGAGCGAATAATCAATGTCCTGGATTAACGAGGAATATCGAAAACTCGATCAATCGCCGTCTGCGTTGAGAAAGTTTGGTTTGATGGTGGGCGGCGTCTTTCTGCTCATGGGCGGACTTCTGGCCTGGCGCCAACGCGCTGCAGGCTGGCCACTTTCCTCATTTGGAGCAGTCTTAGTCATAGGAGGTGTGTTAGCGCCGCGGATGTTGAAATGGGTTCACGGCCTCTGGATGATGTTGGCTCTTGTTCTCGGAGCGGTTGTTAGTCGAATCCTATTAACGATCGTATTTTATTTGGTGGTGACACCGGTTGGGTTGCTCCAACGGTTAACCGGTAAGCGGACGATTGAATTTGCCTTTCGCGAGAATGTGAGCAGTTATTGGCAAGACCGGACGGAGCGCCCTGTCCCGGCCGATTACGAAAAGCAATTTTAGATGAACGGGAAATTATCGATCTTCTTGGAGTTCTGGAGTTTCCTCCGGGTTCGCAAGAAATGGTGGCTGGCGCCGATTATTGTCGTGCTGCTGACTTTAGGTTTAGTCTTGGTCGTAACCGAAGGTCATGCCTTGGCGCCGTTCATATACAGCCTGTTCTGATCGCTTTTGGACTGCGGTGGCAAGCTATGCGCGACACCGCTTTTCTGGGTGCCCGCGAATAACGCGAATTGACGCGAAAAGGAGAGATCGCTAATTGTAAATCGTTCGTGTTAAACAGGATTTTTCGTTCCGTTAGATGATAAACCTGGATCGCTGATGCATGAAAATTCGCTGGATCAAAATTATTCTTGGAGCGATCGCAGCGGAAGCGGCTGCAGTAGTAATTCTCATTTGCTTCGTCGCTATTTTCGGTCCTTCGACCACGAGTGAAGCTTCGGCTTTCGCGGAGAAGCACGGTTATTGGCTCGGACCGGTGGCGGGAGTAGTCTTCAGTTTCCTTGGAGCGCTCTGGGTATCGCGCCGACTTGTCGCCGGCCAGCTCCTCCACGGAACGCTGTTCGGTTTAGTTTATGCAGCGTTTGATGTTGCGATTCTTGTGGCGATGCGCGCGGCGTTCGATTGGATTTTTGTGATCTCTGATGGAGGAAAATTGATTGCAGGAATAATGGGAGGATTTTTGGCGGCAAAACGTTCGGTCGATATCCCGCGTGAGTAGCCGGCAAGACCTTAACGGCAGGCTGCTGTAGTAACTCGTTTTCGTTTGTCGTAGTTATGCTCTCTCGAGATCAAAGTGGCATAGTCGCAGATGGCCGGGAGCGCATCCTTAAGGGGACGGGCAAAGAGCTAGCAAATCGATTCGAGGCACGCCTGATTCGACGTGTTTCACCAATGTTGGAGCGAGCAGGTCCGGTTGGTCGACTCGTAATTCGTTTTCGCGTTCGGCGTTTCATTCGATGGCGTCTCGAGAAGCATGCGCCGTTTGAGGCTCTGTATTCCGGAGCACACCTAAAAGGTGGAAAGCGCTTTCACCCAGACTGAACAGTGTCGGTTCCTAGTCTTGATCCTTGCAACCCGTCAGTCAGCTAAGACATGCGTTGACTAGATTACAGTTGCCGCGCCACGACGGTTAAGGTAGACCCGCCGTATGGCAGCATCCAGCGTGACCGAATATCTTGCTGGACTCAGTCCGGAACGTCGTGACGCATTGAACGAAGTGCGCCGGGTAATCAACCGGACTCTACCAACGGGATACAAGGAAGGAATCCAGTGGGGGATGATCAGTTGGTTCGTTCCGCTATCCAAGTATCCAGCCGGATATGGCGGTAACCCAAAGCAGCCTCTACCGCTGATCAGCTTAGCGTCACAGAAATCGTACATGGCGTTGCACATGATTTGTTTTTACGGGCAACCAGCGTTGTCGGAGTGGTTCAAGGCGCAATACGCGAAGAGCGGGAGAAAGTTGGACATGGGGACGGGCTGCCTTCGTTTCAAAACGCTATCGGACCTTGCCTTGGATGTGATTGGAAGCACAGTCGCTCGGTTGCCTATCGATGAATATGCTGCTGGTTATCAGGCTATGCGTGACGCAATGGGCAAGGGGAAGGCCAAAGGCAAGTCCGCAGCCAAGAAACCTTCCGCGGCGCGGAAGGTCAGCCGAACCGGTTCTAACTAAGTACCGTGATCTCGGGGGAAAACGCAGAAAGCGGACGAATAATTGACGTTGACTATCGGAGGGTGTCACAGCGCCCGTTAGGCGCTTCGATCACTGCAATCTGGCTTGTTTTTCTGGCAGTTATACTGGCAGTTGCCACGATTGCATATTGGCGTGGAACCGCTTCAGTGACTGTTTTCATCGGGGTCGCCGCACTTTTGCGTATCGGTGTTGGCCTTTGGAGAGGTGAGTGGTTTCTTTATCAGTTTTTCCGATGGCTTCTGGTTATTGGCTGTGTGTTGAATTTTTTTCTGTTGTTCGCCGGTCATGATCGACACGGTCCGTTGTATCGCGGTGGAAAGATAGTGGTGAACGGACTTTGGGCGTTGTATATGTTTCGCCCATCTGTGCGTGCCTACTTTGCGCAGGGAAGAACTAACCCGAGATAATTTTTGTAACACCACCTGGCCCATGACACACTGCCTCCGAAGAAAGAGATGGGTTAGTGATCCGAATTTCGGCCAAATACTGATGCAATCTTCTCGTTCAAACTCGTCAGGCGAAGCGCGTTGTTTCGGCGTTGAGGTCGAGAGTATTGGTGCGAAAGCTGTCCGGGCGTTGGCGATTGGTTCGGTTGCGATTGGTTCTGTGGCCATCGGAGCGGTCGCGATTGGAGCAGTGGCAATAGGTGCTCTAGCAATCGGTCGGCTAGCGGTTGGTCGAGTGCATATTCGCCGACTCGAGGTCGATGACCTTGTTGTTCGCAAGCTTCAGATTACCAAGAAACTTGAATTGCCAAACGAGTCCGACGCGGACGAGGTCGATGGTTGACGAATTTTACTTTGTCCCTTTGTCTGTGTTTGTTGCCACAGCCGCAACGTGAAAGGCAGCGACTTCCACTTGGCTGTCGTTATCGGAAAACGCTATGACGCGACTGCCCTTAGGATTTATCGCTGCATGATCAGCGGTTGGAATGATGTATTCGCGCCCGTCCCTGGTTCGAATAATGAACGGAACAAAAGGAGTACTATGCAACAATTCTCGGATTCGGGGGATCATGGCAAAAGGATACAAAAAATGGATGCGATTCAAATATGCTTGTTTGTATTGGACGAGACCATAATCCTCGGTGCCGTGTGAATAACTGTGCTGAATTGCGATCCGTAGGCAAATCCCTTGATAGCGCCGATATCGTCATATGAAATGCTCAACTCACAATGTCGAAGCGAACGGCGTCTGCGCCTACTGCGGGCGAGCGGTTTGCTCGCAGTGTAGTAGCCTTGAGACTGGTCAGCGGACGGCTTGTTCTCTCGCGTGCTCTGCCGCCTTGGGGAAGGAAGAAGCTGTGGTCGAGCTGATTCTGAAGAAGAATGTTCAAGGGGCGCGAGCAACTGCGATGTTTTGTTACTTACTTGGCCTTATCTTTCTTATATCCGGGCTGGTAATGGGCATTCAGACACGACAATTGGTCATGTTTCTCTTTCTCGGCCTTTCGGGTATGGGAATGATGATCGGCGGCATCTTTTATGGCAGAATCGCGAAGAAGCAGCCGATTCCGCCGGCAACCTAACCGTCCTGCGGCCGCTTTCAGTGAACAAGAGGCGTTAGGCAAATATGAGAATGCGCCCGTAGCAGGCATGCTCACCACATTTAGTAAAAAACGGGCGGGCCACTTAAACATCGGTGAGATGTCGATCGTGTTCGGCATTTTGGCGGTGTGCGCCATTGCGCTGGTGGCCGGCGTCGGTGCGATGCATCTGCGCACTTGTTGTCGGGATTCGCGCGCTATTTGGTGCTCCTTCAGAACGCCACATCTGGGAGTTCTTGGGTAACATCTTTGAGTGGGTCATTATTGGCTTTCATGTCATTTACTTCACTCTGGCGTGGGCTATGCGGGCGCGAGTACCGCTGCGCATCTATCTGATGTTTGGGCTCATTCTTGCTTTTGTGATATGGAGGGATAGGCGAAACTAGTGTCTTTTGACTTGTGACGTCGAGAATTGGAAAGATCGATCTTCAGTTAGCTCGTCGGGCTGCAAGCGTGATCCATTTTTTTGCATCCGTGTTGAGTCTCGTAATTACGCCCGTTTTAGTTGTAATTGCGCTGCTAGTTTTTTGGGAGTGGATAGCTCCATCGGAAGCGTTCTGGGGTTTACGCCGTTTTATCATTCGCCTTTTTTCCGGGCACGGTCTTCGTCCGTTGTCCGTTCGAGTTTGTGTTCCTCGTGGCACAGGCTTACCTCGATCGGATCAAGCCGTTAACTAACGCCGGACTGTGATGTCGCTGTCATCTCGTTATTGCGGTTTGCATACGGCTACCTTTTGGGTCGCGGTGTGTGGCGGGATTTTTACGGTGGCGATGGCGATTCACGCAGCAGGAGGGTTCAGGCTCGATGCTGTGTTGTTCGATTTATGGGCGATCGCGCCTTATGCGGTGTTTGTCCTGGCATCGCGGCTTGCTGTCTCACGCGGGGCGAGTATTGCGGTTCTCGTTTGCTGCACTCTGGCCACTGTATTCGCGGTGTCGGTATACTATGATGCGTTCTTCGGCCACATTTCTTCGACTAGCGGTTTAGTCTTTCTCTTTATTCCTTTGTATCAGCTTATTTTTGCGGGAGTTCTCCTCGTTATCGTTGCTGCGAAGCGTCTGAACGCGCGGGAATCCAGAGTTGATCATCGATCGTGAACTATTATTTAGTCGACCGTTGCTGATGCGATGAGTCTTCTCCCTACGGAGCCATTCCAACCAACCGCAAGTCGGTTTCGACGATTGCGGGGATTTTTCTATGTTGTTGTGGGGCTCAATGTTGTGGCCATTGTGATAGCCTTGATCGATCGCAGTTGGTTGGCAGTCGGGATTGCCATTTTAGGTGCACCGATTATGAACGGCTTGTTAGCTCTAATCTCCTTGGCTGTTATTCGTGGAATGACACGGCAGGCGGGTCTATCGCTCCTCGGGCACATCGGTCTTTCGATTGGCGGGTCAGCTATTGCGGCGGTTATCGACTATTTTCTCATCTTGGCCATGCCGTTGCATGGTTGTTAGTGAAAGTTGATTCCAGTTCGACAGTGTCGCCTGACATACGGTTGGCCTAAGGTAGAACATTATGGCAAGGCGCCCGCCACCGGCTAAGCACGCTTCGAAGTTTGGTGTAATCAGGCTTCGGTTCCGAAAACGGACTCGAACGATCACATACGAACAGAAAGGAGGAAATCAGAGCACTTCGGATTGCAACGGTGTGAGCTTAGACGCGCACATTCATGCTCTGTACGGGCTGACGCTGCAAAGATCGGGGAAACGTATCTTGATGATTGGGTGCGGCGGTGGAACTCTTGGGACAATGTTGGCTCGTGCAGGCAAGCGGGTTTCGATCGTTGAAATCGACCCGGTCTCAATCAGGGTGGCGAAGCGTTATTTTGGGTTACCGCGGGGTGTCGAATGCCATGTTGACGACGGATTAGCGTTCATGCAACGAACGCGACGAAGGTTTGATGTGCTGATTATCGACGCCTTTACGGGTGAGAACATCCCGGATCACATGAAAGGGGCGGATTTTTTTAAGTCGACCGTCCGTTGCATAACGAGGAATGGGTTGGTGATGGTTAACGTTTGTCTGGAACGAAAAGCAGATCCCCTGGCGGACAAGATTGCTGCCGGATTCGTAACGATCGGACGGCCTGTTCGCATTTTGGATAGCCCGGGTAAGGAGCGGAATGCGATCGTTTTGGCGGGGAAAGTAAGCGGGATGCGGCGTCCGAAGTTGCTGGTCCCGCCTCAAGCTGGGGTGGAAGTCACTGGGAAAGAACTGAGAGAGATGCATTTTCGTCGACGACGGGCGATTTAGATGGACGCGTCGCGGGTTGCCGTCGAAGTATGGATAAAGGCGTTAGGCGTGGTTTTTCTCGTGTTCACTAATTGAAACGAATTCAGACAAGATGAACGAATGCGCGATGAGAATAAACTTTGGACAGCGCGCTTCCGTTTTCGCGATCTGTTTACTTCTCGGAATGCTTGGTGGATGCGGCACAATGCAGACTGATCATTATAGCGGAAAGCCAAGATGGTGGCCGTTCATTATTGAAGGTGAAACGTGGGCTGTTTCGGTCGCAGATATTTCGGACATCGTTGCTCAAGCGAAAGTGAAGCTGGCGCCGAAGGGGCGTCACGGAAAAATATTCAAGGTCACGATTGTGAGCTCACAGATAGTGCAGGTTCACTACGGAGCGGATGTCGTGATCTCAGGCGAGTATCTTCAATTCGAACGTAAGCGAGGAAAATGGGAAATACCGAGTCGATGAATTGGAATCGCTGACGGTAGCCGTCTCGATTGGATTGGCGCTTTGCAGAAGCGCTTCTACAAAACTATTTGGTCAGCGCTGCCTGTGCGGCAGCTAAGCGGGCGATGGGAACGCGGTACGGACTGCAGCTGACGTACGCTAAGCCAAGTCGATGACAGAACTTCACGCTCTCAGGATCACCGCCGTGTTCGCCGCAGATTCCAAGTTTGATATCAGGTCGGGTTTTCCGGCCTTTATCGACCGCGATCTGCATTAGTTGGCCGACACCGGTTTGATCAAGGGTTGCGAATGGATTTTTCTTAAAGATTTCGTTTTCGGTGTAGGGCCCGAGGAAGTTGCCCATGTCATCGCGGCTTATCCCGAGCGCCATCTGGGTGAGATCGTTCGTGCCGAAACTAAAGAACTCAGCAGTTTGCGCAATTTCATCGGCAGTCAACGCACCGCGTGGCACTTCAATCATGGTGCCGACGAGGTAGGGGAATTTGATTTTCTTTTCGGTCATCACTTCTTGCGCGACGCGCCGGACAATTTCAGCCTGCAAATCGATTTCTTTCTTAAACCCGGCCAACGGAATCATGATCTCGGGTCTGACTTTGATTTTCTTTTTCGCAACTTCGGCCGCGGCTTCGAACACTGCGCGTGCCTGCATCTCAGTGATCTCTGGGTAGGCAATGCCAAGACGACATCCTCTGTGCCCAAGCATCGGATTGAATTCGTGGAGTTGCCCGACCCGATTCGAAATTCTTTCCACGGGAACGCATAATTTCTTAGCCAGATCTGCTTGGGATCCTTGGTCGTGTGGAAGAAATTCATGGAGCGGCGGGTCGAGAAACCGAATTGTCGCCGGGTAACCTTTCAGGGCTTTAAAGATCCCAATGAAATCGCTTCGCTGATAAGGAAGCAGTTTGGCGAGAGCGATCTTCCGATCTTCAAGGTTATCAGCGAGGATCATCTCGCGCATGGCATCAATCCTGTCACCTTCGAAGAACATGTGTTCTGTGCGGGTGAGTCCAATGCCAACAGCGCCGAAGGCAAGAGCGGTTTCAGTTTGTTCCGGCGTATCTGCATTACAACGAACATCGAGTCGCGCCACACGAGAACACCATTTCATCAGCTGATTGAACGATTTGAATTTCTCGGTTTTCCGCGCGGCGTCGTCCCCGTGAATTGTTCCGGTAATGATCTCGCTCGGTGCGGTGGCAAGCTGACCGGCAAAGACGGCCCCGGCTGTCCCGTCGATCGATAGGTAATCGCCTTCAGAAAAAGTGCGTGAACCGGCTGTGACAGTTTTTTTGGCGTAATCGATTTGCAAACCAGAGGCGCCGCAGATGCAGACTTTGCCCATCTGCCGCGCGACCAATGCGGCGTGCGAAGAAACGCCGCCTTTGGCGGTGAGAATCCCTTCGGCGGCGATCATTCCGCGCAAGTCTTCCGGGCTAGTTTCGTTTCGAACGAGCAGAACTTTTTCGCCTTTCTCGGCGGCGGCGGCGGCGCGATCGGCGTTGAGATAAATTCGGCCCGATGCTGCGCCGGGGCCTGCGGGCAATCCTTTGGCGATCACGGTAGCTTTTTGCGCTTCGGATGAATCAAAGATCGGGGCGAGCAGTTGATCGAGTTGGTCGGCGGGATTACGCAGCACTGCGGTTTTCCAATCGATCAATTTCTCTTTAAACATGTCCATCGAGAACTTGAGCGCGGCTGCTGCGGTCCGTTTCCCGTTCCGGGTTTGGAGCATGAAAAGTTTGCGATCCTGAATAGTGAACTCGACGTCCTGAACATCTTTGAAATGAGTTTCGAGACGGGTCCGGACCTTGAGCAATTCGGCATACGCTTCGGGCATCAGCTTTTTGAGCTCGATAACCGGTCTCGGCGTGCGGACACCAGCGACAACGTCTTCGCCTTGCGCGTTTATCAGAAATTCGCCGTAAAATTCGTTGGCTCCGTTTGCTGGGTTACGAGTAAATGCGACACCTGAACCGGAATTTTCTCCGGTATTACCATAAACCATGGCCTGTACGTTTACGGCGGTGCCCCATTCCTGTGGGATGTGGTATTTCCGGCGGTAGACGATTGCGCGATCGTTCATCCAGGATCCAAAGACTGCGCCGGCGGCGCCGCGGAGCTGGTCCCACGGATGGTTTGGAAAAGTTTTACCGGTTCGTTTTCGGATAAGATCTTTGAAACGAGTTACGAGTTCCTGGTAATCGGTGGCGGTGAGCTTTGCGTCGTCGATATCGTGTTGGCCGTATTTTTCGTCTTTATAATGTTCGATAATAGATTCGAACGGATCGTGATCTTCGCCTTCGCGTTTCTGCACGCCCATAACGACGTCGCCGTACATTTGGATAAAGCGTCGGTAACAATCCCATGCGAACCGCTCGTTCTTGGTTGCGTTAACGAGAGATTTCACGGTTTGGTCGTTCAAGCCGAGGTTGAGAATCGTGTCCATCATGCCGGGCATGGAATCGCGGGCGCCCGATCGGACTGCGACGAGCAACGGCATTTTCGAAGCGTCGCCAAATTTTGTGCCCATAATGTTTTCCATGTTGGCGATACCTTTCTCCATTTCGGATTGGAGAGTTGGCGGGTATTGCTTCTTATGGGCGTAGTAATAGGTGCAGACTTCGGTTGTGATAGTGAAGCCTGGGGGAACTGGGAGACCGATGCGGGTCATCTCGGCTAGGTTGGCGCCTTTGCCTCCGAGTAATGGTTTCATGTTGCCGGCGCCATCAGCTTTTCCATTACCGAAACAGTAAACGAAGCGAGACTTCGACTTGGGCGGTTTAGCGCGGGCGGGGGACGTTTTCTTTTTCTTAGCCATGAGGTTTAAAGAAGGGACGGAAAAGCGGACGCACGCAATCCTAAGTACGGCGTCCCGAGTGTCAACGAATGCGTCAACGATGTGGTGCTAACTCACTTCATCGAGACCTTGATCGTAGCCCCCAAGCACATCATCGATCGCAGCGGTAAAATCATCCAATCCCGTGCTCGGAACGATAATCGTGTTCCGACGACCATGGGCTTCTTCAGTAATGCGAAGAAATCGCCCGCGCTCGTTTTCACGGAATTCGAAATGAAACCGCTTTCGTTCGATTTGAACTTCCTTCGCTTCGAGAATGCTGTCCATTTGAACCTCGCCCGAGTTTAGGGGGATTGATGGGTTAATTGGAAGCAAATTCTATCAAAGTCCCTAACTGCAAGCAGTTCGACGGGAGTGGTTTCTAGTATTTGCGATGCCGGGCGCGTTCAGGCTGCTTCTGCCGAGATGCCTTTCTGGGCGTTTTTTCGGTACCATTCGCGATAGCAAAATCGACCTGTCGTTTAAAGCTGTCGACCCTTGCGACGAAGACCTTTAATTGGTCGCCGACCGCGAACCGGCGTCGCGATTGCCGGCCTATAAAGCGGCGTTGAGCTGGATGAAAGACGTAAAAATCGTCCGTCAACGACGAGACATGGACCAGGCCGGTGGTCAAGACGTCCGGCAATTCGATCAACAGGCCATAATTTCGAACATCGATAATGATCGCGCGAAAGACTTGCGGATTGCGTTCTTCCAGTTGTCGTTGAAAAAACTCCAACTGCTTGACCTTAACCGCGTCATTCTCGGCCTCAGCGGCGACGCGTTCGGTGATCGAAATATGTTCCGCTTGTGCGGTGAGTCGTCCGATGTCCGAGCGGGTTCGGCGCGACAGGTTATGTTCGGCCAATGCGCGATGCACGACTAGATCCGCATAACGTCTAATGGGGCTGGTAAAATGAGTGTAGTTGTTTTTGGCCAATCCATAATGGCCGAGAGGTTGAGTGGCGTAGCGGGCGCGTTTGAGACTTTTCAGCAGCCCGATTTTGAGAGCCTGCTCTTCGGGTTTGCCGCCGAGATTAGCGAGGAGGCGTTGAAGTTCTGCGCGATGAGTAAGATCCCCAACCTTGAACCCAAAGCTGAGCACTAGTTCTCGATACTCGGCCAGCCGGTCAGGGTCCGGGTCTTCATGGACTCGATAGATGGTTGGAATTGATCGATTTTTCAGTTCATATGCGACCGCTTCATTAGCGGCGAGCATGAATTCTTCAATGAGCTGATGGGATTCATCGTTCTCGATTCGTTCGAGACGGATCGGAATTCCTTTTTCATCAAGGCGCACTTTTACTTCTGGAAAATCGAGGTCGAGCGATCCGTGTTGGAATCGGTTTTTTCGGAGAAGGGAAGCTAGTTCCCATGCCAGATGCAATTGTTCGCCGAGTTGATCACGCGGTTCATTTTTGAGGATTGCGTAGGCCTGACCGTAAGTGAGTCGATGCGCGCTGCGGATGATGGTTCGAGCAAAGCGGCAGCTCTTGGTGCGGCCATCTTTGGTGAACTGAATGAAAACTGAATGGGTCAAACGGATGACGTTTGGATTCAAGCTGCAGACCCCATTGCTCAATCGTTCTGGCAACATTGGAATTACACGGTCCGGCAGGTAAACGCTGTTTCCTCTGGCATACGCTTCACGGTCCAGTGCTGTTCCCGGCCTAACATATGCCGCGACATCGGCAATGTGAACACCCAGAGCCCAACTACCGTTCGCGAGTTTTTCGACATTGATCGCGTCATCGAAATCCCGGGCGTCGTCGGGATCGATTGTGACAATGAAATCCTTACGCAAATCTTCGCGACCCTCGAACATTCCATGGTGGACTTCTACCGGGATTTCTTCGGCTTCGGTCAGGACCTCCTCTGGGAATTCGGTTCGAAGATGGTATTTTCGAAGAATCGAAACCATATCGACTCCCGGCGCCGAACGAGGCCCGAGCACTTCAATGATTTGGCCTTCGGGATTAACATGGCGCGATTCCCACTGCTCGAGGTGTACGACAACTTTGTCGCCTGACGTTGGTGTTCGAGGCAATGGTGGTTCGGGTGGAACTCGTACGTAAACGTTGTGAACAATGCGGGGATCGTCTGGAACTACGTAATAAAAGTTTCTCGACTGTTGTAGGGTGCCAACAATTGAATCATGGACACGCTCGAGGATTCGAATGACGCGACCTTCGGCGCGCGATTCACCTTTTCTTGCTCGAGCGTAGTTTTCGTCCCTGGTGATTCGCGCGATAACCTTGTCACCGTGTAGAGCGGTTCCTGTGTTTTCAGCGGCGATAAAGAGATCGCGTTCACCGGCTTTTTCGGGTGAAAGAAAAGCGTAACCGGCCTGATGAACGTGAAGGGTGCCGGTGACGAGATCCGCCTGAGTTGGAAGGACGTAACGGTTTTTTCGAATCCGCGCGATTTCGCCTGCTTTCTCGAGGTCTTTCAGAATGGCATTCAAATTCATGCGCACGCCTGATTGGCGTCCAAGGGCTTTTCCGAGTTCGACTTTATCCAAGGGCCGATATTTCGGGGAGCTCAGTAGGCGCAGAATTTCAGTCCGCAGCTGGTCTTGATTGGAGTTCAAAATATTCGATCAGCGGTTTGAGTGCGGTTCCAGTCTGATCGAAGCCAGGAGAAGTGCATAGCCCCAAAGCGACATCTTTTCGAATAAACGGAGCCGTATGGTAGTCTCATTTAAATGAGCCCGATGCTTTGGAAACTGCCGGATCACTCACTCGATCTTTCGCGGCAGGCCTTACTGATGGGCGTGTTGAATGTTACGCCCGATTCATTTTCCGATGGTGGCGAGTTTTTTACCGTGGGAACGGCGGTTGAGCATGGGGTTCGGATGGCGGCGGAAGGGGCGCAAATAATTGATATTGGAGGGGAATCGACTCGACCAGGGGCCAAACCAGTGCCAGCGGAAGAAGAACTGCGCCGGGTGATTCCGGTCATTGAAGGGTTACGCCAGCGGATACCGAATCTGATTTCCATCGATACGAGCAAAGCTGCGGTGGCGAAGGAAGCGTTGGCCGCAGGCGCGGTGATTATCAATGACGTAACTGGCGGGTGTGGTGACCCCGAGATGTTGGCAGTCGCAGCCAAACAAAAGGCTGGCATCATCATCATGCATATGAACGGTACTCCGGAGACAATGCAGGCCAGTCCGCAGTACACGAATGTTGTGAATGAAGTGGCGGATTTTTTTCGACAACAATATTCGCGCGCCATAGATTCAGGCATTGATTCGATGGCCATCGCGTTTGATCCGGGAATTGGATTCGGTAAAACCGTCGATCACAATCTCGAATTGCTGGCTAACCTGGAATCACTCCGTGTTGATAACCGGCCGATTGTGATTGGTGTTTCGCGAAAATCGTCTCTTGGTCAGATCATTGGATCGAAGGCCGTGTCCGATCGCCTCGGTCCGACAATTGCTCTGACGGCGCTTCTGCGAGAGCGCGGCGCGAACGTCGTGCGTGTGCATGACGTCAAGGAGAATGCCGGAGCCTTGCGGGTGACAGAACGACTTCTTGGAGCCGGAAAATGACCCAACAAATCATCCAACTCTGGATTGGGAAATGGCGAAGTCTGATCGAGATCATTCTGCTGAGCGTAGGGATTTATTACGGTTATTTGTACTTTCGCGGAACCCGCGGAGCGAAGGTGTTAACGGGTTTGGCCATTGTGTTCCTTACGCTGACGCTGATTTCGCAATTACTGAATTTGGTCGTCATTGGTTGGATCATCCGAAGTTTTTCCGTCTTCCTAGCCGTGGCGTTGGTAGTGATTTTTCAACCGGAATTGCGACGTGGTCTGGCAGAACTCGGTGGTCATCCCATTTTTTCCCTAACCAGTGAGAAACGCGAAGCGGTTCATGATATCGTGGAAGCGGTTACGCAATTGGCGAACAAGCAATTTGGCGCATTGATTGCGATCGAAAGAGACACTTCGATTCGAGTTTACGAAGAGACTGGGGTAATCATCGACTCGGTCTTTTCCGTCGAGTTGCTCTTGACGATTTTTCACCCGAAAGCTGCGCTGCACGATGGAGGGGTGGTTGTGCGAAATGGGCGGATCGCGGCTGCCGCTTGCATTTTCCCGGTCAGTCAGCGAGAAACTCTGGATCGGAGCCTTGGTTTACGCCATCGAGCCGGTCTGGGAATAACTGAAGAGTCGGATGCGATCGCGGTAGTCGTTTCCGAAGAGACCGGCGGAATTTCAATTTGCCAGCGACGTCGAATCGAACGCAATTTTACGCCGGAAACATTTCGAAAGCGACTGGCCGAGCTGCTGCTCCAAGGACCTTATGATGAAGAAAGCGATCATGAACAATTGGCGCGCGAAGTTGATCTCCCTTCTTCTCGCGACAACCCTCTGGTACCTCATCAAAAAGAACGTAGCAACGACTCCCTCGCAGTCTGACGATCAAGCCGGGCGGCCTTCCTTTTCAGATAGGCGGTAGAGGTCGTCCTGCAGAAAGCATTGCCATCCCGAGGCCGGCAACCGGTATGAAGTAAACGCTTTCCTTAACGCGAAAGCGGTGAGGCTTGCGCCAAGGGAAGGCGGCTACTCCCATGGGAAGATTGCACTAGCTAGCGTGACCTAACTTGCAACTGGGAGGTCCCTCGCCGTCTTCGCTGGCTCGGGATGACAGTTTGTTGCGTATTTATTGCAAGACGACGCGTTAGCGCAAGAACCTGGCAAGGTTCTCTTCTTCCCAGCGGCGTGCTCGCCGATATTTGGGAAATTCACGTTCTCGCTCGTAAAACTTTTCGGTGTGCACGCGTCGACGACCGTTGGGACCGACTTCGTCTGGAACTACGGAATGCAGCATTTCGTGATAGAGGATGTACTGAAGAAACCAAATCGGGACAAAAGGTTGGTCGAGAAGTGGATTGATCCGGATGATGCGATCTTCTTCCTGAATTGTTCCGAAGATGAAATATTCTTTTGGGCGACGTTTATGGCGTCGTCCCCATTTCACGGTGTAATTGCGCAAGCGACCGCGAAAATATTTTTCGTTCAGTCGATCGAAAACGGCGCGAAGATCAAAATATTTTCCTTCGTGCTGCAAATTGAGCTGCCGTTGCATTGGCAGTTTGGGATGCGCCATTTTTCGTTTTGTTTTCTTAGCCATGATTGGGGATTTCTGGTGAAAGAATTGGGAGTTAAAACATTCTAGTAATCTTCGGGTAAGGGCACAAGGGGAGGGGCAGAATATTTCATTGTATGATATAAGTAATTCTTGTAGAGCTATTTAGAGAACACCATTTTAAATCCCGTTTTAGACAGAGAAATAGCGTATTTAAAGTAAAAATAAGCTGCTAATTCACATAAGCTGCTCGGAACAAAGAACAAGAATCCGGCATCCCGGGGAATCTTGGGGACCTGCCATTTTGAAGGCCCCTTTTCACCCCGGGGGAGGACCATTTTACGAAAATCGTGAGTGCGCTTAAGGTAGGTCCCGAATGACGCCATTACTGCGAAAACTGCTGGGGTTGAACTGGGTTTTACTGGCGAACACACTGGCTCTGGCGGTTTTTGGCGTAATCGCAATTTATAGTGCCACTTATATGCGCTCCGATTCGGCCTCCGCCGAGTTTTGGCGCAAGCAAGCGGACTGGGTCGTAGTGGGTTTTTTCGTGTTCATGGTTACAAGTCTGATTGATTACCGATGGATTCGGTTTGGGGCGCTGCCGATGTATTTCATCGGGCTTGTTTTTCTTGTTCTAACGATATTTTTCGGGACAAAGGTGTACGGGTCACGGAGCTGGCTTCATTTGGGTCCGATTAACTTTCAGCCAGCGCAAGTGGCGGTGGTAGCAGGGATCATGGTTCTGGCATTGTTTCTGAGCCAATTTCGCGAGCTTCATCCAATGCTTAGGTTGCTATTGAGCGGGATCATCGTTGGGGCGCCGTGTCTTTTGATTCTGATGCAACCTGATCTTGGGGAATGCATCATTTGGGGGCCGGTCTTGATGGCGCTTCTTTTCGTTGCCGGGATTCCGCTTCGTTATCTGATTTGTATTGTGCTGTTAGTTGCGACGGCGATGCCGATTGCGGCGAATCTTGCGTTGAAGGGATATCAGAAAGAGCGGTTAACTGCTTTTGTTCACCCTGAGATCGACACGCAAGGAGCGGCATGGGCGATCAATCAATCTCTGATTGCGATTGGATCTGGGGGAATGTCGGGAAAAGGATTTAAGGCACCCAACACTCAGATCGAACTTGGATTCCTGCCGGCAACAGCAGTTCATAACGACTATATTTTTTCGGCTATCGGCGAGCAATGGGGTTTTGTTGGGGGAACATTTTTGATTGGGGCGTTTGCGTTGCTGTTGATGACCTGTCTTTTCGTCGGCCTATTTGCAGGAGATCAATTTGGCCTTTTGCTGGTCACGGGAGTGACGGCGTTAATTTTTACGCATGTCTTTCAAAACATCGGGATGACCATATCAATGCTACCGATTACGGGTGTGCCGCTGCCGTTGATCAGTTACAGCGGTTCGTTTGTTCTGATGATAATGTTTGGGCTGGGGATCGTGAACAGCGTCTGGGTTCATCGGCACGAACCGGAGCGGGCATAATCTCAACAAGCCGGCCCGCGGTGCCACAGGCCCGTTGCTACAACTGTTGCGTCCTTGCAGTTTACTTTCCGGAATCTGATCCCTAAGATTTGCGGCCGCGCATGGAAACTGACTACAAGGTCAAACTTGAGATCTTCGAGGGGCCGCTCGATCTGCTGTTGTATCTGATTAAGCAGGACGAGATCGATATTCACGAGATCTCACTGGAGCGCATCACCAAGCAGTACCTCGAATATCTCCAGGTCTTCAAAGAGCTGAACATCAACATTGCGGGCGAATTCATCGTGATGGCAGCGAACCTGATTTACCTAAAAAGCAGGAGTTTATTGCCTGTCGATCAACAGCCGCCGGATGAAGAGGCTGACGAGGATGATCCGAGATGGGATCTGATTCGGCAATTGATTGAATATAAGAAGTTCAAGGAAGCCGCTGCGGAATTACATACACGGGCGCTTGAACAGGAGCGGACGTTTGCGCGAACAGGCGTTGAGTTGACGTTTGAAAGCGCTCCAATGCCGCTTGGCGAAGTTGGAATTTTCCAGCTGATTAATGCCCTTCAGACCGTCATCAAGCGAATTGAAGCAAAAGGAAATATTCAGGAAATCTTCGGTGAACATTTCACCGTATCGGACAAGATAGAATCGATTTTGCAGCGGGTTTCCGGAGGCGAGTCGATCAAGTTTTCTGAGTTGTTTGGGGAAATGCCATCGAGAGTTGAAGTTGTGGTCACGTTTCTGGCGCTGCTGGAGTTGATTCGGCTCAAACAGGTGGTCGCGATCCAAATGACGCCGTTTGAAGAGATCGAAGTTAAATCCGCTTCAGCGTAGCGACGTTGTCATGCGACGGATTTTGATCGCTGGCTGTGGGTACGTCGGCGAAGCAACTGCTGATTTGTTTCATTCACGGGGATGGTTGGTTGAAGGATGGACTCGTTCGGCCACGTCTGCGGCGCACCTGGCAGCGGTGAAACCTTACTTGGTTCGCAAAATAGATATTACGAGCGAAGATGCGATTGCGCGGACGAATGGAACCTTCGATTTGGTCTTACAGTGTGCTAGCTCGCGCGGGGGCGAAGTAGAAGACTATCGACAGCTTTATCTGGAGGGCGCGCGGGTTCTGCACCGGGTTTTTCCGAAAGCGGTCCACATTTTTACCAGTAGCACTAGTGTATACGCGCAGCAGAATGGGGAAGTTGTGGATGAGACGACGCTCGCGAATCCACTCCAAGAAAAGGGGTGCATTCTCAAATCGACGGAACAGCTGGTTTTGGATGAAGGCGGAATCGTTGCGCGCCTTGGTGCGATTTACGGACCGGGCCGTTCGTTTCTAGTCCGCGCTTTTTTGGATGGCATTCCATTGATCGATCCTGGGAGAGATCGGTTCCTGAATCAGGTGCATCGAGATGACATCGCTTCGGCGCTATGCCTTTTGGGGGAGCGACAAGAGGCGATTGGAGGTGGGGTTTATAATGTGGTCGATGACCAACCGATGCTAGCGAGCGAAGCTATCGAGTTGTTGAGCCACTTGATGCAGCGGAAAGCACCGGAAGGAGCACGGGATCGCCCTAGGAAAAGAGGATACTCCAATAAGCGAGTTTCCAATCAGAAATTACGAAATCTCGGGTGGGATCTGCGGTATCCGAATTTCGAAACCGGCCTGAGGGAAAATGTCCTATTTAGCTTCGGAATTACGCCTCCCGGGCCCTCAATCAGGTCGGTATAGAAGCTGCTAAAATCGCGTCATGCGTTGTATCCGACTCAGCGGGCGCGAAGCGACCGTCATCCGATCTATTGGATTTACCTCGGCGATGATGGGGGCCGAAATTCAAGACGCGACACACATGGAAGTGGATGTCGTGACTGAGACGCTTAACGGTTTGATGTCGGCTGGATACGTTGAGAGCGTTCCGTTTTTCGAAGAAGTGCAGATCGCTGAGATGCCTGTCACTGCCTTTGAGATTAACCCGGCTTACATTCAAGAGCTGAGGCAAGCGCTCAATCGCCGATAGTTTAGGTTTTAGCCTCAGTTATTTCCAACGAGGCTTGGTGCTGGTCGAATAGTTGGCGGATCACCTCTTCGACCGGTAGTTCTTCGACGCTGATGTCCACCACTGCGCATTCCTTCAGAAGGTGGCGTGATGTTTCGGTCACCTTCGCGCGTGGCACTTTTAACTGGATTGAGAGCGGCGTTTGCGTGACAACTTCGCCGAGGGCGGAAAAATCCCTTTGACCGGCGTCCTGAAACGTTAGGTTGATAATTTTATATCCGGAAAAGCGATCGATGATAGAGTTAAGAGGTCCGTCGAAGAAAATTTTACCGTGATCGATGATAATGACGCGATCGCAGAGCTCGGCGATGTCCTGCATGTAATGACTGGTTAACATCGTAACGATTCGGTGTTCTGAGTTGTAGAGTCGAAGGAATTCACGAACGCGTTTTTGGCTAACGACGTCGAGACCGATGGTTGGCTCATCCAGGAATAGGACGCGCGGTTCATGGAGGAGGGCGGAGATTAGCTCCATCTTCATGCGCTCACCTAACGATAACTCGCGAACCATTACATTCATTTTGTCCTGGACGTCGAGAAGTTCGCTCAAGCCGTTCACGACTTTTTTAAACCGTTCCCGGTCAATCCCGTAAATCGCACGATTTAGCTCTAGAGATTCCTGAGCTGGTAAATCCCACCAGAGCGCATTTTTTTGTCCCATCAGTAAACTGAACTGACGTTTCATTTCCGCTCGTCGTTCCCATGGAACAAATCCAAGGACGCGGGCCTGTCCCGAACTTGGATTAAGTAAACCCGAGAGCATTTTGAGCACGGTCGTTTTCCCGGCACCATTCGGTCCGAGGAATCCAACCAATTCCCCTTCATCAATGGAAAACGTTACCTTCTCGGCTGCGTGAGTTTCATCGTACTTCCTTCGACCCAGTCCCTTGATCGCGCCCCAGAGTCCACGCTCCTTGCGATAGGTGCGATAAATTTTGGTTAACTCGTTTGCTTCGATCACGCTCATGGCTCAGGCACCATAAATTCGTCTCTCGGGAAAAGATCGGAATTCAGATCCGATCTGGCAAGTCGTTCGAGATCGGGGGAGTACTGGCGAAAAGTTCCTTGAAGAAGGTGTTTGAGGAGCGGAGTTATGCTAGCTCCAATTCGTTGGTAATGATCAACGACAAATGGATCTGCCAATTTGCGTTCGATCGTGCCTGTATCGACCTCGATTTGTTGTTCGCTGCCGATCAGAATCCCGTCGATCTCGATCGCGTATGGAAAAACATCGAGGAACGACGAAAGAACTCTATTGGTAGGCCCCCAGGTCACGGCTAATCCGCCAGGTTTCAAATGGGACTTGAGAGTTTGGAAATACTCCCGGGAATAAAGGTTACCCGAATAAGCGCTGTTGGGGCGAAGCGCGTCGGCTTCGATGATGTCGAATTTCTTTCCACTTTGCAGAATGTAAGCGCGGCCGTCAGTAAACAGCCAATTGATTCGTGAATCCTCGAGGAGTGCGGTCAACGCAGGGTAACGGATGCGATTCGCCAATTCCTTTAGGCAGAAATAAGCTGGTTCTACAATTTCGATGCAAGTAACCTGTCGAATTGATGGACTGCCACCGATGGCGTAAACGGTGTCTCCTGATCCTAGGCCAATGACGGCGACCTCTTCCGGTGCTGGATGGATTAGCGTGGCGAGCAATCCAATCTGGGTGTGGACCGAACCATACGGCAGCCAACTTTGGCCTAACCCATTATTAAAAGTCCAGATTCCATCTTGCTCAAATCGTGCGGGATCGCCCTTCGCCACGGCTAATCCGGATGCGCCTTCGATGGCGATGATTGATTCTGGAGTGGTGCCGTGAAGTTTTGCCCAGAGTGTTTGTGAAGTTGGCAAAGCAACCACGATTGCGCATACGAGGATTCCGGCGACGACAATTCCTGCGATGGATCGAGGTCGTGACTTTGCGAGTTGTAACGGAACCATGCAGGCGAAGATCCCGCCGAGGATTGTTAGCAACTTGAATGTTCCCGCGCTACCGAGCCATTGTAAGAGGTACCAGCCGACGAACAATGCGCCCAACATTGAGCCGGCAATATTGACTGTTTGAAGCCAGCCCACTCGCCGACCGAGGAACGTCGGATCTCGTTGCACCACTTTTTGCAGAATGGGGAAACTCATTCCCATCATCAAGGTGGCCGGCCCAATCAGCGCGCAAGGAAGGACAAAATAGAGAAGGAAAACAAGAAAGGCGTTTTGCGCTGTCGTGGGGTTCAATTCGCCACCCGATATCCAGCTTCGAATTGTTTTTAACAGATCCGCCGCCGGGACAGGGTCGTAACTACCAAGATAGGCCCAAATCCCTTGGAGAAATCCTGCGTGATCGACTTGTGCAATGAAGAGCGCCAACGCGATCGCGGCGTAGATCGTCACTCCACATTGAAGGATGAGAAAAGCCACGGTTGGACGGCGAATTCGACGTGCCATCGGAATCCCAATCGTTACGCCCAAACCCAAGCCCGCCAAATAAACGAATAACAGGGTGGGAAAAGTGAATGAGGTCGATTTTTGGAGAACACCAAAGAGTCTAAACCAAACGATCTCAAGTGAGAGCGCGATAAATCCGGAAATTCCATAGATGCCAATCCAGACGCGTGGCGAGAACGAAGTCTGATTTTCTGCGTATTTCACCAATGCCTCTGACTCCCTGTTGGAGTCGGCGTCTAATTGGGAAGGGTTACTACGCAAGAGCCACCAAACAATAGCGCCTCCAATTGCACAAAGTGCGTTCAAGCTTGCTCCAATTCGCAGGATTTCGGGAAAAGAGAAATGACGGAAGAGCAGCCAGGGCGTCATGAGGGCGCCGCCAGCTGCTCCGAGCGTGTTAACGGCGTAGAAATATCCTACGACCGTCGAAGCGGATTCAATTCGATTGGTGAATGTCTTTGCCAAGATTGGCAGAGTTACGCCCATGCAGAACGTCGGGCATAACAAACTGATAAAATGAATTAGGGGTAGATACGATGAGTGACCGAAGCTTCCCCATTTTAGATAGAGTAGATCGTAGTAAAGCCATTTACTTCCCAAGGCAAAGAGGGCGATAATCGCTTCTGCGGAAGCGAAGACGAGCAAACGCTTTTTGAAAGTGAGTCGATCGGCGAGGTAACCGCCAGCCATACTTCCGCAACCGAGTCCCGCCATGAACGCGGCCACAGCAATCGTCACGGAATAAACGTCAACGCCTGAAAAGAAACCAAGAAGCCGTTGCCAAATCGTCTGATACAAGAGCGCCGCGAATCCTGAGAGGAAGAAAAGCAGGAGAACAAATGGCAGACTGGCGCCCTCTTTCAGCCTCATGGCGAACTGGAAAGATTGTTCGCCTACGCTGCGCTCGACTGCGCTTTCGATCGCTGTTGTTTCAACAATGGGAGCACTTTTTCGACCAGAGCGTCTGAGGTGATTCCATGTTTGTTACGAAGAACTGGGATGCTCCCGTGCTCGACGAACTGATCTGGCCAGGCAATGCGAACTACTGGCGTGTTGATCATCTGAGAATGGAGATGTTCCATGACAGCGCAACCGAAACCGTTGTGTAGAACGTGATCTTCGATTGTGCAGACGACTTCTACGCTCCGGGCAAAGAACTCCAGAGTTCCCGTGTCGATAGGTTTGATCCAGCGCGGGTTGATTAGCGCGACGGAAATTCCCTTTTCCTCCAATTTTCGCGCAGCTTCCTCGGCAAGTTCAAACATATTACCGAGTCCGAAGATTGCGACATTACGTCCATGTTGGACCACTTCCGCTTTGCCGATCTCAAGTAGTTTGGGAGTTCCCTTTGGGACGGCCCCGGTTCCGGCGCCGCGAGGGTAACGAATGGCGATTGGCCCGGAATCATGATTGGCCATGGTCCAAAGCATATCGACGAATTCATCTTCGTTCTTTGGCTGCATGTGAACGAAGTTGGGGACGTGCCGAAGATAACCGATATCGAAGAGGCCGTGGTGTGTTGGGCCATCATCCCCGGAAAGACCGGCGCGATCCATGCAAAGCGCGACGTTTAAGTTCTGGAGAGCGATGTCATGAATGATCATGTCATAAGCGCGCTGCATGAACGTTGAGTAAATGGTAAGGAAGGGTTTTAGTCCTTGCGTAGCCAAACCGCAGGCGAAAAGGGCCGCGTGTTCCTCCGCGATTCCGACGTCAAAATATCGCGTTGGATGTTTGGCTTGGAAAAAGCCGAGACCGGTTCCGCTTGGCATCGCCGCAGTGATCGCCACGATTTTCTGATTTGAATCGGCAAATTTTGCCAAGGTTTTGCCAATGATTTCCGAATAGGTCGGGGCGCTGGCGGCAACGGTTTCGCCGGTATCGGGGGCGAATTTTCCGAGGCCATGAAACTTGTCCGGCTTCGCGATGGCCGGTTCATATCCTTTGCCTTTCTTGGTTAAGATATGAAGTAGAACGGGTTCGTCCTGGCCCTTGAGAAATTCGAATGTTTTGGTGAGTAACGGAATATCATGACCATCGATGGGGCCATAATAACGGAATCCCAATTCCTCAAATATGACGCTTGGTAGCAGCAGATTCTTAACGCCTTCTTCAACTTTGTGAGCGAACTCGACTGCGCTGCGGCCGGCGATTGCTTCGATGAACCGTCGCGCTTTGTCGTGAAGACCGGCATAAGTTGGGTTGGTGACGATGTTATTGAGGTAGCTGGCGATGGCCCCAACGTTTTTTGCGATTGACCATTCGTTATCATTTAGAACGACGATGAGTCGACGGGTCTGTGACTTGGCGTTGTTAAGTGCTTCGTAGCTTATTCCGCAAGTGAAAGCAGCGTCGCCGGCAACAACCACAACGTTCTCGTTTCCGCCTTGGAGATCGCGACCGACGGCCATACCCAAGCCTGCTGAGAGAGCAGTACCGGCGTGACCGGCCCCGTAGCAATCATGTTCACTCTCAGTTCGAAGTAAAAAACCGTTGAGCCCTTGGTATTGGCGCATCGTCCCGATTCGGTCGAGCCGGTTGGTGAACATTTTATGGACATAGCCTTGATGGCTGACATCAAAGACGAACTTGTCTTTCGGTGTTTCGAATACCCGGTGGAGCGCTATGGTAAGTTCAACAACCCCGAGGTTCGGGCCGAGGTGACCTCCTGTTTTTGAAAGGACATTGACTAGTTCATCGCGAACTTCCTGTGCAAGTTGCGGCAGGTCCTGTTCGCGAATTGCCTTTACGTCTGCGGGCGACCGAATGCCGTCGAGTAGGCGTGCTGTTTTCTTTCCTTCAGAAGAGTCTGATCTCTTCATTGTCTGTTTCTCCTTTTTCATCTCGTTGCGGCTCGGGCTCTCGTTCCACTCCTGGTTCAAAGTCCTTTATGATAGGCTTTCCGGCGTTATTGCGCGTAATAATTTCGATCCGTTGTTCGGCGCTGGCTAGCCGTTCCTGGCAGACTTTGACCAGCTTCATTCCTTCTTCGTAACGCACGATGAGCTGTTCCAACATCATTTTGCCGGACTCCATCTCTTCGACTATTTCTTCGAGCCGATTCATTGAGCCCTCGAAGTTGGATGGAGGTTCGATTTTTTTGGAAGTCGCCATAGTTAGCGCAGCAGTAAACTAAGCATATGGGCGCCGGATAAAAAGGACGACTTGTTTTGGTGACCGCGCTTGGGAGAGACCTGTTCGGGGTGTAATTCCTGCTCATTCTTTCGTCCAGAATTCCTTGTCGCCTCAGCATTCTGAGCATCTCCTGCGGCAGCGGTTCTAGCATTATGGGGCGTTTGTTTCAATGGGGAGGGTGCTTGGTCGCGGCGACGATTGCTCTTTGTTTCTCGTCGCCAAGCGTCTACGCGATTTCAAGCACGGTGAATATCTCGACGCGAATGCGAGTGCAAACCGGCGATGACGTTTTGATCGGCGGTTTTATTGTGTTCGGGACGGGTCAAAAAAATGTGGCGGTTCGCGCGATTGGTCCATCGCTTCCATTAAGTGGGACGTTGGAAGACCCAATGGTAGAGTTATACGATGCGTCGGGAACACTGGTCGCCACCAACGATGATTGGCGGACATCACAACAAGACGACATCATCGCGGCAGGTTTGGCACCAGGCGACGACCGCGACTCCGCCTTAATTGCCCCGTTAACCACCGGAAGTTACACCGTTGTTGTTCGTGGAAAAAACAACGGCACCGGTGTCGCCGTAGTTGAGATTTACGATCTCGATAGCGGAACGCCCACGGCGCGCCTCGGAAATATTTCTACGCGCGGAAACGTGCTGACGGATCTGAATGTCATGATCGGCGGGTTCATTATTCAAGGGGACGCCCCAAAGCGGGTTATTATGCGGGTGCGAGGACCATCGCTCAGTCTTGGCGGGAGTCCGATCTCGGGCCGATTGCTGGATCCAATGTTGGAATTGCATGATGCCAGCGGTGCGCTGCTGATGATCAATGACGATTGGCGCACAAGTCAGCAGGCTGAGATAAACGCGAGCACGCTTGCTCCAACGGATAATCATGAGCCGGCCATTGTCGCAACGTTGGAGCCGGGCATATACACAGCAGTTGCGCGCGGCACCGGTGATACAACCGGAATTGCTTTGGTCGAAGTTTATGATCTCGACCAACCGCCGCAGGCCGATGGATCTACGCTGTTCCTCACCTCACTTCGCCCGCAATCGGGCGTGAACTCACAAGGATCAGGTTTGGCGAGTCTGCGGCTGTCGGGTGACGAGACCTACGCAGTGTTCGCATTCGAATTTTCGAATCTTACAGGGCCGATCACGAGCATGCATCTTCACGCTGCAGACGGCACGATCCTATTCGATGTCGATGACGCTATTCCTCAACCTGATGGAACTTACATCTGGGTTTTCACGGCAGTTGGGCCGTATTCGGTGGATGATATCATAGCACTGCTTCGAGCCGGTCAGATTTATTTCAATATCCATACAGCAGCGTATCCGACTGGAGAGATAACCGGTTTCTTCCGGGTTGCGTCTGGTGCTCAGGTTGCACCGGTACCAACTCCGCCTCCGCCGCTTCCTGCTGGGACGCCGACACTGGAAGATGCGGGTCGCTTCCTTTCGCAAGCGACCTTTGGTGCGACTAGCGCATTACTCACCACGGTTCAGAACCAGGGTTTTGACGCGTTTCTCAACGATCAATTTGCACAACCGATGTCGTCGCACTTGGCGTTCGTAGATGCCACGGGAGTTAATCCTCCGACGATTACGCAGACGAATGATGCCTGGTGGACACATGCGGTTTCGGGGCCGGACCAATTACGGCAACGCGTTGCGTTTGCGTTGAGCGAAATTCTGGTCGTTTCCAACACAACTGGGGATTTGGGTAACCGGCCCGGGGCGCTACCGGCATACTACGATGTGCTGGTCCGGGATGCGTTTGGGAATTTCCGACAATTGTTAGAAGACATAACGCTGAACCCAGCGATGGGGCGATACCTGGACATGTTAAGGAATGATAAGGCTAACGCTTCCGGGACACGGTTACCTAACGAAAATTACGCTCGCGAAATCATGCAGCTGTTTTCGATTGGGCTTTACAACCTAAATCTAGACGGAAGTTTGACCTTAAGCTCGCTCGGGTTTCCGATTCCGACCTATAACCAAGAAGCAATTCTCGGGACCGCGGCCGTCTTCACTGGCTGGACTTACTCCCAAACGAATAACCCCCCGATTTTTAATCCACCTGCGGACTGGCGAAACCCAATGGTGAACGTGGCCAGCCATCATTCTCCGGATTCAAAGACGATCCTAAATGGCGTTCTCATTCCGGCCGGACAAACATCGGGAGAAGATTTACGGATGACGCTCGACACGATCTTTAATCATCCAAATGTCGGGCCGTTCATTTGTCGGCAGCTTATTCAACGTCTGGTCACCAGTAATCCGAGTCCGAGCTATCTGTATCGAGTTACTTCCGTGTTCAATAACAACGGCCAAGGTGTTCGAGGCGATCTCATGGCGGTTGTGCGCGCCATTTTGATGGATTACGACGCTCGCGGTAGCGCCAAAACCGGGCAAGGTGTTGGGCATCTCCGCGAACCAGTCATTCGCGTTACCAATCTGCTGCGCGCCTTTCACGCGTCGTCGCCTGACGGAAAATTCTCTGTTCGAAACGCGAATACGAACCTTGGTCAGGAGGCAATGCATTCGTCGACCGTTTTTAATTTTTTTGAGCCGGATTACGCGGCGCCGGGAGGAATCGCGGAAGCTGGTCTGAAAAGTCCGGAGTTCCAGATCACAACCGAAACGACAATTGTGACAACGGCGAATTACCTTCGATCGGCGATCCAAGGCAGCTTCGGGCCGTCCAGCGCGCGAATCACACTTGACTTAACGACTGAACAGACACTGGCGACTGACCCTGCGCAATTGGTCGATCACTTAAATGCGCTTCTAATGGCGGGGCGAATGTCTCCGGAGATGCGCAACATCCTGGTTAACGCAGTTACTCAGATTTCGGCTACTAACACTTTGGAACGGACCAGAACGGCGATCTATCTCGTGATCAATTCGCCAGAATACACTGTTGAGAAATAATTATGTACGATCCAACTCGCCGTGCTTTCATTCGTCAGGCTGCATGCGCAGCGCTTTCGGCATCCGGGATTTTCAATACCCTTTTCGACTTACGCCGGTTGACGGCGATGACGGTGCCGACCGGCAGCGATTTCAAGGCATTGGTCTGTCTTTTTCTTTACGGCGGCAATGATGCCAACAACCTCATTGTTCCGCATGATGCAGCCGGTTATGCTGACTATGCAGACACACGCGGTATTTTGGCTCTCCCACAGGAATCATTGCTGCCGGTTACGCTACAGAACGGTGACGGTCGTGACTTTGGTTTTCATCCAAGCATTCCGGAGTTACAAACATTGTTCAATCAGGGTCACCTTGGAATTGTTGCTAACGTAGGCACACTGGTCGCACCGATTACGCGTGCTCAATACTTGGCAGGCGGGGCGGCTGTTCCCCCTCAGCTCTTCTCGCACGCCGATCAATCCGTCCAATGGCAGACGTCTGTCCCTGACCAACCGTCAAGAACGGGGTGGGGCGGGCGAATGGCTGATGCGCTCCGTTCCATCAACGGGAATTCACAAATTTCACTTTCGATTTCGATTGCAGGAACAAATACGTTCGAAGTCGGCAACGTTGTTCTTCCCTACAATGTTTCTGCGAATGGAAGCATTGGGCTGAGCGGGTTCGACGGAAGTGCGAATGCAAATATTAGACTTCAGGCGCTTCGCGATCTGTTGGCGTTACCGCATAACAATTTATTCGAACGAACGTATTCTGATACGTTAGGCAGAGCAATGGCAGCGAATGATTTGCTGACGTCTGCGTTGACTGGTTTGCCACCGTTGCAAACAGTTTTCCCCGATTCATCGCTGGCCAGACAATTGACCATGGTGGCTAAACTCATCGCGGCTCGGACCAATCTGGGAATGCGTCGACAGATCTTTTTCTGTTCTGTTGGTGGCTATGACACGCACGGTGATCAGCTGCTTGGGCAGGCGAATTTGTTGGTAGAATTGAGCCAAGCCCTGAATGCATTTTATGCGGCGACGGTCGAGCTCGGTGTTGCGCAGGACGTGACGACTTTCACCGCCTCTGATTTCGGTCGGACGTTTACGAGCAATGGATCAGGCTCGGACCACGGCTGGGGAAGTCATCAATTTGTGCTCGGCGGAGCGGTTCAAGGTGGCCGGTTATACGGAACTTTTCCAACTCTCGCTGTTAACGGCCCGGATGATACCGGGCAGGGAAGGTGGATTCCCACTACTTCAGTAGACGAATTCTCGGCAAATTTGGCAACATGGTTCGGGGTTAGTGCATCGGATTTACCTAGTGTGTTGCCCAACATTGGGCGGTTCGCTCATCCTGATCTTGGAATTTTCGGTTAGTGTAATCCCGAAAAGCGTCGAAGAATCAGGGGACAGGGCCAGGATGAAGTTCCTTGTCGGGCTTATCCACTTGAATGAATATCCCACTGAGCGTTAGACGCGTTTCGGTTCATGGGAAAGTTAGAGAATTGGATTACGAAGCTGGACGCCCGGCATCGTCTTGGTTTTTCACTGGTCGCATCGATCAGTGTCTGGTTAGCGCTTCGTCATCGGGTCCACGTATCGACTAAATTTATCCTGACGTGGGATGTGTTTGCTCTGTGCGTGATTATTTTGGCCTGGCTAACGATTGTTTTTACGCCCCCTCACAAACTCCGTGCTCGCGCCCAAGAACAGGATCTTAGTCGGACCCTGATGTTTGTTTTTGCTCTGCTTGCGGCATGTGCGGGCTTATTCGCGGTTGGTTTTCTCTTCTTAGCGAACAGAGGTGTGCAGGATCCACATTTTATTGCGCATGAGCCTAGTTGCGGTCGTTTCGGCCTGGGTGCTATTGCACACCGTTTTTGGACTGAGGTATGCGCATACGTTCTATGGCGATCGTGACGGTGAAGCGGGGCCGCAGCAACACGCGGGTGGGTTGTCGTTTCCTGGTGATCGGCTCCCGGATTACATGGACTTCGCCTATTTCTCGTTCGTAATCGGGATGACATTTCAAGTTTCCGATGTCCAGATCACATCCCGCCGATTTCGGCAATTGGTGCTATTACACGGCATTCTCTCATTTGCGTTTAACACAGTGATCTTGGCCCTTACCGTCAACACCGTTTCGACATTGATCTGATCGTCAGGCGGCAATTTTGCGCTGGCATACCCGATGCTTGGGTGGTCGCCCGAAATGAGAGTGGTGCGATGAAGTTTTTGAAGAAGATTTTGCTGGTAGATCACCAGCCCAAAATGACGGCGCTGGTGCGGAAAGCGTTGGAAGGAACCGGAAGATATTTGGTTAAGGTAGAACAGGACTGTCGTCTTGCGCTGCATGCGGCGCCCTGGTTCCTGCCTGATCTAGTGCTGTTGGACGCTGAGAAAGCGGAATCTGAAGGCGAAGACGTCAATCGTCAGCTCAAAGCGGATCCAGCACTGAAAGACACGCCATTTCTCTTCCTTGGAGGCAAGGACGCATCGGAAAGAGTGCTTACGGGTGGATTTGTTAGTGGATACCGCTTCCTGGCGACAGCTGCTTCTATTGAGGACCTGATTCGGTGCGTAGATGAAGTCCTAAATCCGCCGCCGACACCGTCGCCAGTTCCGGCACGTTCGAGGTCGAGTCGATAGGACCTCTATCTATCCGATAATCTGGCGGTAAGCCGTCGCGTCCTTTAGCTGCTTGAGGTCGTCAGGCGAGTGCATCTTCATGACAAAGATCCAGCCTTCGCCGAAGGGATCGGTGTTGATCAAGGCAGGATTGGCTTCCAATGCTTTGTTAGCCTCGACCACGACCCCTTTGATAGGGGCATAAATATCGCTCGCTGCTTTTACCGATTCCACGACTGCGATTTGACCACGAGCTTCCGCTTCAGCGCCGATTCGTGGAAGTTCAACATAAACAACATCCGTTAATTCGGCTTGGGCGTGGTCGGTAATGCCAACCCGGATATTATCTCCTTCGCGCTTAATCCATTCGTGGGATTCGGTGTAAAGCAAGTCGTCTGGAACATTCATGGTTTCTTATAGAGCGGTTTCTTTTCGATAATGGCAGGAAATTTCTGGCCGCGAATTTCGATTTCGATTTCGGTACCGACCTTAGTGTGCTGCGTGGGAAGGTAAGCCATCCCGATTCCTTGATTCAAGCTCGGTGACAAAGTTCCGCTAGTGGTTTCGCCAATCTGGTCTTGCCCGAGCCAAACCTTGTAATGCGGACGAGGGGGTGGCCCTTTGCCTTTCATTCGAAAGGCCGCGAGGCGAAAAGCCGTGCCTTGTTCCTTGGCCTTCGCCAGGACTTCGCGTCCAACGAATTTGGGCTTTTGCAGATCGACAAAGAAAGCGAGGCCAGCTTCGATCGGGTTGCGATCTGGCGAAAGATCGGAGCCGTTTAGCGGGTAACACATTTCGAGGCGTAATGTATCGCGAGCTCCAAGGCCGCACGGTTTTGCCCCTAACGCTTTGCCTTTTTCTAGGAGGGTATTCCAAAATTCGCTCGCCTGATTGGTCGGAAGGAAAACTTCAACGCCATCCTCACCGGTGTATCCGGTTCGGGCGATGAGTAGTTCCTTTTCGTTCTTCGCGAGGTGGAATATTTGGTTACGCGCGGGGAGGACGGTTTCCGAACCTAGGATGGAGATCAGCAAGTCGTTTACACGTGGTCCTTGCAGAGCGAGACCTGCGTATTGAGCGCTTTGGTCTGCAAGGGTAACGTCGTCTGGCAGATGCGATTTCAGCCAGGTGAAATCCTCGTCGGTCCGTGAAGCATTAACGACTAAAAGGAATTCGTCCGGTTGTGTTCGATAGACGATGAGATCGTCGATGATTCCGCCGTTATCGTTAAGGAGGAAAGTGTATTGGCCCTGGCCAACTTCGAGGCGGTCGATGTTGTTGGTCAGCATCTCGTTGAGCCAGTTGGCTGCTTTCGGCCCTGTAACGACGAGCTGGCCCATGTGGGAAATATCGAACAGGCCAACGTTATTGCGCACGGCTTGGTGTTCGTCGACGATGCTGCTGTATTGCACCGGCATGTTCCAATCCCCGAATGGGATCATCTTCGCTCCGAGTTTGAGATGATCGGCGTAAAGGGGTGTTTGCTTTTGTGCGGAGCCGGTCATGCGAGCCATGCTAGGCCCCTCAGATTTTGTGTCAACGGGTGTGATTGCGAACAAGCCTTTGTTTTTGGACGTTTGGGGGTTCAGTTGAAGCGGGCCGGGGTTTCTCTACCGTGACCCCGGATAAATGAGTTTCCTGGACAAACTTGAGCGGCGCATTGGGTTCATCGCAGTGCCTGGCTTGTTGCGTTACATCGCGATGCTGACCGCGATGGTATTTGTGATTTATAAGTTGGACCGGTCCTACTTGGGATTAATCGATCTGGACCCCGGTGCAGTCATGAGAGGGCAGGTGTGGCGGCTCGTGACTTACATCTTTGTGCCGCAACTCGGCGGGTTATTACCGTTCGCAGACTGGATCAACGTGGCATTTTACGTCCTTCTCTTATGGTGGATGGGGAACGGCCTCGAGGAAGTGTGGGGGGCCTTTCGTCTTTCTCTGTTTTATTATGTTGGAATGATTGGAACAACCATCGCTGCCTTCCTATTTGGCGCGAGTTTTTCCAATATCATGCTGACTTCGACCCTCTTCTTTGCGTTCGCCCACTTCTTTCCGGATACGGTTATCTATTTCGCTTATATTCTGCCGCTGAAGGTCAAGTGGATTGCGTGGATCTCGGCTGCATTCCTCTTGCTTCAGTTCTTTGGCGGTCCCATTTCGTACAAAGCCGCGTTCATCGCAGCCATGTCGAACTATTTATTGTTTTTCGGGCCGGAGATTTATCGATCAGCCCGTCATCGCCGGGATGTCAGTGAAAGGCGGCGGCGTTTTGAATCGAGCTCGCGCGAGGCGCAAAATGAACCGTTACATAAATGCGCGGTTTGCGGGGCGACCGAGTTGTCGGATGCGAATTTGGAATTCCGTGTGGCGCGCGATGGCGAGGAGTACTGCCTTGCTCACCTCCCAAAGCCAGCTAATGCCGGGGTTTAGTTGCGCGACAATAAATCATAGGCTCATGATGCAGGCCTCTCTTGACCCAATTCGAGCTGCCCATGACACTGGCGCGATGACAGACAAGGAAGCGGAGCTCAAGCCCGAGCAAGGTTGGCATTGCTTGCATCTTTATTACCGGATCGATTTCGGGCAGTGGCAATTGTTCTCCCGCGACGAACAACGAGCGGCGAAGACCCGATTGACCTCGCTAGTTCAGGAAATCCGTGGATGCGATTCGACGCAACTGCTCACGATGAGCGTTGTGACGCCAAAAGCGGACCTCGGATTCATGTTGGTGACGCCGGATTTGCACCAGGCCAATCGATTCGAAAAACAACTTTCGCTTTCCCTTGGGACCGAAATCCTTGTGCCGGTTTACAGTTATCTGTCGCTCACAGAAGAGAGTGAATATGTTACGACCGACGAGGAACACGGTCGCACTTTAGAGAACGATGAAAAGCTTTCGGCGGGAACGCCTGAGTTTGAGCAGGCGATGACGGCATTTCGCGAACGAATGGCTAAGTATCGCCATGAACGTGTTTATCCGACGCTGCCGGATTGGCCGGTCGTCTGTTTCTATCCAATGAGCAAGCGTCGAGGGGAAGAAAAGAACTGGTACACATTGCCGTATTCAGACCGCCGACGTTTGATGTCCGGTCACGCCAAGGTTGGACGTGAATATGCTGGCAAGGTGAAGCAATTGATTACTGGATCGACGGGTCTTGACGATGGTGAATGGGGCGTCACCTTGTTCGCGCGCGATACGTTCCAGATCAAAGCCATCGTTTACCAAATGCGTTTCGATGAGGTGAGCGCTGCTTATGGGGAGTTCGGCGAATTTTATATTGGGATTCAACTACCGCTCGACGAACTTTTTGATCGATTGCAGCTTTAGTTTGTTATCTTGGCGGACGATCGGTAGGTGATCGATCGCGCCGTTTACGGAAAAATGGATGGGTGGCAGAGCGGTCTAATGCGCACGCCTGGAAAGCGTGTTTGCCGAAAGGCAACCAGGGTTCGAATCCCTGCCCATCCGCCGCTTTTCCGACTTAGGATGCGCCATCAGTGCGCCGTGCCAACACTTGAAGGCTCTGACGGAATTTCACGACACGGCCGCTAGGTAACACGCCGCGAAAGTTTGCGCCGGGGTAGATGAAGCAATCGCGTCCAATGATTGCCCCTGGATTGATCACTGCGTTGCAGCCGATCTCTGTGCGATCTCCTATAATAGCTCCGAACTTGTTCAGACCAGTTGAGATCGCGCCTTCGTTTGTCGTTACCTGAATCTCGCCGTGGTCCAGCTTTACGTTCGAGAGAATCACGCCAGCTCCAAGATGAACTTGGTAGCCGAGGATTGAATCGCCAACGTAACTGAAGTGAGGAACCTTGGCTTCGTCGAACAGAACGCAATTCTTGAACTCACAGGAATTCCCCATCACCACGCCGTCGCCTACGATGACATTTTCACGGACGTAACAGCCGCTTCGGATTTGGCAGTTTTCACCAATCCATGCGGGACCTTTCAAAACGGCGCCTTGCTCCACGACTGTCCCGGCGCCAATGAAGACTTGATTACTGATAAAGGGTTTTCCAAGGAGCTCGCCGAGAACGGCAGGTTTAAGTCGAAATTGCAGGTAACTTGAAATTTGGCGCAGCGCCTCCCACACCTGCTTTTGTGATTCAAAAAGCTTGGGATGCGCAGTGTGTTGAAGACTTAGAAATTCTGCCGGCGAAAACATGACTATGAAAATTAGGCGCCGCTGCGTTGTGTAATTGTTTGCCCGTCCTTTGTGTCCCGGGCCTCCCAGCCGAGCGCAGCGAGTTCGTCGCGCAATTCATCACTTTTTCTCCACTCTTTTGCAAGTCTTGCTTGTTTCCGCGCTTCGGCGAGTTCAGCGATTCGCGCAGGGAGAGCGCTTTCCTCGCGCTCGACCGCAAGGACGTGGTTGATCCGCTTCCACCATTTCAGCCATGATCGCGCGTCATCAGCGCTCAGTTCGCCTAGGTCGAAGGCTTTATTCGTCTGACGAATGGTTTCGAAAAGAAAACCAAGCGCGCCTGAAATATTGAGGTCGTCGTCCAACGCATCTTCGAATCCGGTACTGTTAGGAGGCTCTGCAGTAGTGTGAGCGGATTCCGCTTCTGATTCCTTTTCCTTTGCCTTCTTCTGGAGGCGCGCAACCCAATCGTCAATCCGCCCGAGGGCTTGTCGCGATACCTCCATTCCTTCCCACGTGAAATTAAGCGGAACGCGATAATGCACTCGAATCAGCGCGTAGCGTAGTTCGCGACCGCTGTAACCTTTGGCAAGAAGATCGCGAAGAGTATAAAAATTGCCGAGCGACTTGGACATTTTCTGGCCTTCGACCATGAGATGGGCGCAGTGCATCCAGTACCGGACGAATTGTTTGCCAGTGCATCCTTCGGTTTGGGCAATTTCCGCCTCGTGATGAGGAAAGATGTTGTCGACACCGCCGCAGTGGATGTCCAGCTGCTCACCGAGTAGCCGAGTGGACATTGCGCTGCACTCGATATGCCAGCCGGGCCTGCCGGGACCCCATGGGCTATCCCAACGGACAGGCCCATCATCGCTATCCCATGCTTTCCAGAGCGCAAAGTCGCCGACGTGTTCCTTGTCATATTCATCACTTTTGACGCGTCCAGTCGATCGCAATTCTGACAGGTCGAAATGGGCCAGGTGTCCGTAGGCAGGGAAGTTATTAATCCGGAAATAGACCGACTTGTCTTCTGCCTGATACGCGAGATCCCGTGCCACCAAAATTTTGATCATCTCAATCATTGCAGCGATCTGCGCCGGATCGGTCGCTTCCGGGAACGATTCGATGCCTTGGATGCGAAGTGTTTTCAGATCTTCGAAGAAGGCTTGCTTAAAAGGTTGGGTGAACTGGTCCAGTTGCAGTTCGGCTTTTCGGGAACCGGCAATCGTTTTGTCGTCTACGTCAGTGATATTCATCACCCGTTGAACCTTGAACTGGCGGAGTTCGAGGTGACGCTGGAGCAAGTCTTCAAAGATGTATGCGCGAAAATTCCCGATGTGCGCGTGATCGTAAACGGTGGGACCACATGTGTACATTTTTACTTCGCGGCCGCTCGAATCCAGCGGATGAAAATCTTCGAGGGATCGCGAGTAAGTGTTGAAGAACCGGATCGCCATTAATTTGGTGTCTCAACCGTGGCTACGGCCATCGCAATCATTCCTTCGCCGCGGCCGATTGCGCCAAGTCCTTCGTTGGTAGTCGCTTTTAGGCTGATGCGTGACATATCGAGGTTGAGCGCTGCGCCAATTCTTTCTCGCATGATCTGGAGGTGGGGCGCGATTTTTGGAGCTTCTGCAACCAAAGTGGCATCAACGTTGATTGGCCGGGCGCCGCGTTGCGTGATCAACGAATTTACCTTTCGCAATATTTCGAGGCTGCTGATGTTCCGGATTGATTCGTCCGTGTTGGGGAAATGATGACCGATGTCGTTTTCGCCGATCGCTCCGAGAAGTGCATCGGCGATGGCATGGCAAAGGACATCCGCATCAGAATGTCCAAGCAAACCGGAATGGTGAGGGATTTCGACGCCACCAAGAATCAGCTTACGATTCGGAGCGAGCCGATGTGCATCGTACCCTGTGCCGCATCTGATCATGGTTAGAGTTTCAAATCGATCACACCGTTTGTTGCGACGATACTGTATTTGTCTTTCATGTCCGTTCGCGGTTTCATCTCGACGTTGCCGCCTGCGGTTTCAATAAGGATCCAGCCGGCAGCGATGTCCCAAAGACTAATTCCTTGCTCTATGTAGGCGTCTAATCGTCCGCAGGCCACATAAGCCATGTCCAAAGCCGCGCTTCCCATGAGTCGGCATTTGCGCGCGCGATGAACCATTTCCTGCAGCAACGGCAGCCCTGCTTCAATCGTCACACCGGTCTTGGAGAGTCCGACAGAAACCACCGCTTCCGCTAGGTCGGCGCGGTCGCTTACTCGTAATGGTGTTCCATTCAACGTAGGTTTCGCGCCTTTTTGGGTCTGCCAGATTTCTTCGCGTATTGGATCGTAAATAACGCCGACAATGATTTCCCCTTTGTAGCGGAGAGCGATTGAAACGCAGAAGTGCGGGATTCCATAGAAGTAATTCACGGTTCCATCCAATGGATCGACCACCCATTGATGATCGCTTTCCTGATCCCCGACGATTCCTTCTTCTCCGTAAAGGGCGTGTTCGGGAAATTTTTTTAAGAGAGAGTCGGTGATCAAGTCCTGAGTGCGCACATCTATGTCGAGCTTGATGTCATGGGCAGATGAAGAACTGACGATGAGCGGTTGCTGAAAGTGATGGCGCAGCAACTTGCCTGCAGCCCGCGCTGCTTCAGTCGCGGCGTCGAGGTAATTCTTCATGAAGAAGCACTAATAGGTTTTCAGCCATGGCCTGCCAAATGATTTCCCGCGGCAGGTTCCAAAAAAAACCGGGAGGAGAAATGAATTCTCCTCCCGGGTTGAAGTTAAGGATTGGAGCTGCGAAAAAAATCGCAGCTCATTGCCGGATAATCAGAAACTAATGTTTCTTTTTCTTCGCGGCGGCTTTTTTCTTAGCCGGTTTCTTTGCTTTTTTCTTTGCCATGAGACGATTCCCCCCTTTCGTCCGCTTAACGCGGTGGGTTGGTGAAGAGGTTAATTAACTTCACTTTACATGTGTCAGTAATCACCACGATTTTTTTGTCAAACATTTTTCTAACATCTTTAAAATTATTTTTAGCAGCTCACGTGCGATAATTTTCTTGGATGTGCGCGAAATTTTTTTGATTTCGCCGTTTCGAAAAAGAATTGTCACGGCGTTTTGGTCGCTCTCCATTCCGGAATTTTTTCGACTCACATCATTCGCAACGATGAGATCGCATCCCTTTGAAAAAAGTTTTTTCCGAGCGTTTGTCTGCAAATTTTGCGTCTCTGCGGCGAAGCCGACCACGAGATATTTGCGTGGCGTTTTGGCGAGTGACGCCAGGATGTCGCGAGTGGGTTTCAGCTTGAGAGAGAAGGTGGTGTGTTGTTTCGGGAGCTTCCGCTTTCTAGTGGTCGCGGGTTTGTAATCCGAAACAGCAGCGCACATTACGAGCACGTCGCAGCCTCGAACAGCGCGGTGGACAGAATCATAAAGGTCATCGCTCGTTACCACATGGACCATGCGCGCCTTTTCCGGAGGCGAGATCATGGACGGGCCAGAAATCAACGTGACGTCGTGGCCGGCGTTGAGCGCTGCTTCCGCAATCGCGTATCCCATTTTTCCAGAAGAGCGATTACTGATGAAACGAACCGGATCGATTGGCTCGCGAGTCGGACCGGCGGTGACGACAAACTTCACGCAATCAACTTGTCTCCGCGCGCCAGCAAGAATTCGGCACGAAAAGCAATATCATCCACTTTCCACAGGCGCCCGATCCCTTCATATCCGCAAGCAAGCATTCCTTCCTCTGGCCCAATGAACTCAACGCCTCGAGCTTTTAGTCGCTCCACGTTTTCCTGCGTGGCTGGATGTTCCCACATTTTTCCGTTCATTGCCGGAGCCAGCAGAATAGGAGCGCGGGTCGCAAGCGCGATTGCGGCCAATGGATTGCCCGCAAAGCCGTTTGCCATTTCGGCAAGGATATTGGCGGTTGCCGGTGCAATGAGGAGCAGGTCCGCGCGATCTGCCAATTCGATATGCCCCGGACGCCAGTTCTCCTTTTCGTCAAAAAAACTAGTGGTCACGGGATTCTTTGAAAGGGTTTGAAGAGTCAAGGGCGTAATAAATTCGACGGCTTCGGCTGTCATAACAACGAATACGTCGTGCCCTTGCTGAACCATGAGGCTGGTGAGTTCAGCTGCTTTGTAGGCGGCAATTGAACCGGTGACACCGAGCACAACGCATTTCGTGCCCTTTGATTTTGATTTTGTGTTGCCGGCCATCGCTGTGATCTAACGTTTGGTAAACCGCCGACTAAGATAGTGTTCGGCGTTCACTATACTACGAAACTTCATCAGATCGTCCCCGATTGTTTGACTGATAATGGTGTAGCGATAATCCTGCCACACCCCAATCTCGCGCGCGGCGGTCTGCATCCGCACTTCAATCTGCTCAGGAGTTTCGGTTCCGCGTCTCGCTAACCGCGCGCGGAGCTCATCAAGATCGGGTGGCATGATAAAAACATCGCAGAGCGCCAACTTAATCGCCGGATCAGATGAGGCGCGAATTGAAGCGGCGCCTTGAATATCGACGTCGATGAGGAGGTCGACGCCCTTCTGCAAATTTGTGATCAGCGGCTGTCGTAGCGTTCCGTAAAAATTTCCGTGCACCTGTGCATGTTCAAGAAATTCGTCGGCAGCGATTCGGGCACGGAAATCCGGTTCGGATAAAAAATAATAATCTTTGCCTTCAACTTCGCCTGCGCGTGGTGGCCTGGTGGTGCAAGAAACGGAATAAACAAACTCGTTTGTTTGCCGCAACGCGTCACAAAGTGTGGTCTTGCCAGCGCCGGAAGGTGCGGAGACGACAAACAAGACTCCGGTGCGAGTGAATCGATTACTCAAGGTTTTGGATTTGCTCCCGGATCTTTTCCAATTCCGACTTACAAGCTACGACGTGTTGGGAGATAGTAGCGTCGTTTGATTTAGCTCCGAGTGTGTTGAGCTCGCGGAAAATCTCTTGAGTAATGAATTCAAGAGTGCGTCCGACCGGTTCGTTCTTGCGGAGGTGATGAGCGAACTGAGCGAGATGGCTCTCCAATCGGGTTAACTCTTCGGAGATATCGGCGCGATCTGCAAAAAAGGAGATTTCTTTGAGTAATCGTTCGTCGTCGACGGGAAGGTTCAGGCCCGCTTTTTCGATCCTTTCAAGCAACGAGACACGGTATTTTTTGACGACGTCAGGGTATAAACTGCGAACCTCTTTGATTTCTTTGCGTATAACCTTCAAGCGATGGATCAGGTCCTTCGCCAAGTGTTTCCCTTCGCGTTCCCGCATCTTGACCAGCTCAACAAGGGCTGCGGACAGGGCTTGTTGTAGCGCTGGCCAGGCTCCCGCGGCATCAACGCTGTGTTCAGGCGATCGCAAGACTCCCGGAGCCTGCAGAATCGTCTCGATCGTGATTTCGCCTGGAGCATTCAGTTCCTGCTGCAACGTTACCATGGCTTCTTGATATGATCGCGCCAAACTCTTATCCAAGGCAAGACGACGCGATCCGTTGGCGCTTTCCTGCAGGGTGACAAGGACGTTCATTCGGCCTCGTGAGATTCTTTCGTTGATTGTCTGTCGAATGCGCGGCTCGAGCTCGACCAAGTCTCGCGGAAGACTGACGACGATGTCGCTTTGCTTCCGATTCACAGAGTTCAGTTCGACACTCAGTTTCGCCCCGTCATGATCGGCCTCACCGCGGCCGTAGCCAGTCATGCTTCGCATTTTGAATTCTGGTTTCGAGGTTTGATGAAATTAAGTCCGAGTCACCGACGCGCAAAGGATTTGTGCCTTGTGGAGAGCAACGCGTCGAGCGCTCGGCGATGAGGAGAAGGTAGCGGGATGGAGCCTAGTTCGTCGATACCAAACCAGCGGTGACATGAATTTTGAACGATTTTGTTTGTTTGCCTCGAATAGATGACCAAGGTGATTCGATGATTCGTTACCGAGAATTGTGAGCTGTGTAATAGCTCCAATTGCTTCGATTGGATCGTCAGCCGTGGCAAGATCCACATTCCTCGCCAGCGCTTTTGCGATTGCTCCAGCAAAACACGACCGTTCTTGAAGGAGAAGGAATGGGTCTCAACGCAAACTTCGATTGGCGGACGGGCTCTTTTTATCGGGAGGGCCAATGGATTTTTTGCGCGACAGAATGTGCGCACCGGACATGTAGGGCATTGTGGACGAGGTTTGCAGATGAGCGCTCCCAAATCCATCAAGGCGGAATTGTAACGAGCTGCATTTCGTGTCGGTAGCAGCGCTTTCGCATGGTTCCAGATAGCTTCGCGACCGGCCGCGGTATCAATTGGGGTGACGACATCGAACAAGCGCGTTAGGAGGCGGCAAATGTTTGTTTCGATTATCGGAACCGACTTGTTGAAAGCAAAGGTCGATACCGCACCTGCTGTGTAGCGCCCGACTCCTGGAAGACTTTCAAGTTCGCCTAACGATTTTGGAGGTTGGCCTCCGTGTTCTTCAATGATGATCCGAGCCGTGGCTCGGAGATTACGGGCTCGAGAATAATAGCCGAGTCCTTGCCAAGCGTGAAGGACGTCACTTTCGGGAGCTGCGGCCAAGGTTGCGAAATCTGGGAAGCGTCGAAGCCATTTATGATAATACGGTATCACTGCGCTGGTCTGGGTTTGGTGGAGCATGAACTCCGAAACGAGAATGGCATATGGCTCTTGGGTGCGCCGCCATGGCAGATCGCGACCGTTTTTTCGAAACCATGACAACAAGGCGCGTCGAAAAGGAATGGCGTAAACCCCGTTATTCACGTTATGAAGGACTCTCCAACGTTCCATGTTTCACGTCCAACAGAGAAGCCTGAGTCACGCACCGCCAACTGACGGATGAACTCTTATACTCACCCGCTCACAAATGAGCAGACGGCCAAATTACGTGAACTGCTTCAAGAGCTTGGCTTCAAGTTTACTCCAAAACCGTACACGATTTTCTTCGCGCAGAAGGAGAAGCTGAGTGTGGCGGTCTACGAAAAGGGTCCCAAGGTCCTGGTCCAAGGAAAGGGGATAGAGGAATTCGTTCAGTTTGAGATTGAACCGAAGATTTTGGAGGAGGCGAAGCTTGGTTATGAGGAGGTTCATTCGCCAGAAATGTTCGAGCCACACTTTGGCGTTGACGAGAGTGGGAAGGGAGACTTTTTCGGGCCGCTGGTGATTGCGGGCGTTTATGTTGATCGATTAATTGCTCGGCAGCTCCTCGATAATGGCATTCAAGACAGCAAACGAATTGGATCCGACAATAGGATTCGAGCGTTGGCAAAGATCATTCGGGAAGCGCCGGGAGTGGCGTTCGATCGAGTTGCGATTGGCCCTCAACGGTACAACGATCTTTACGAAAAATTCGGCAATCTGAACCATTTGTTGGCTTGGGGACATGCTCGGGTTATCGAAAATCTGCTGGCTAAAAAGCCGGATTGTCCCCGGGCTTTGTCTGACAAATTTGCTGATGCGCGCGTTATCGAAAGGGCCCTCTTGAAACACGGTCGAAAGATCAAACTTGATCAGCGGATAAAGGCAGAATCCGACATTGCGGTAGCCGCGGCCTCAATCGTTGCGAGGGAGGGCTTCATAGACTGGCTTGAGCAACACGGGAAAGCCGCCGGCATCAAGCTCGGCCGTGGCGTTTCGGCTTCGGTTAAAGAAGCCGCCAAAAAACTTGTGGAAGCCGAGGGTCCGGAGGTGCTTCGGCGGGTAGCAAAGGTTCATTTTCGGACCGCGCACGAGATTGCGCCTGGGGCGTATCCTGCGCCGCCTCCTCGTGTTGAATGGCGGAGATAGAACAGCGTCCTCATGGGTGCAATAGGGGTGTGGGCAAGCTTCCTGCTATCTTTTTTCCGAACACAACCGCTGTGGAAACGAGGCTTCTCATATTGAATCCCGACCCGGTCTTCGAGGACCGCGCGCTTAGCATATTTGATGAGATTGATGGTATTGAGACGCGGGTTGTTCGCCGGCTTTCTGAAGCTGTTTCAGTTCTGCTAGCCGAGAATTTTGATGGGTTCGTCGTAGAAGGTGAAGGGGCGCTGGCCTTGGAGCAGTCCACCAATGCCCGTCAGCATTTTCCCTCGCTGAACATTATGTGTCTTGCGCCGCGACCACATGATGCTGACTTCATCGCTACGGCCCAGCAGCAAAAGATCGTGAGAGTGGCGTCGAATTGCAGTGACAGCAGTCTGCGCCGGCAGCTGCATGCATTTGTCCGTTCGCTCGCGCAAGGTGGAATTCCAGCGGAAGGAATTGATCCATGTCATTCGCTCATTGGAAATTTGAACCAATTTTCTGCTGCTGAAATTTTGCAAATGAGCTGTCTCGGCCAGCGGAGTGGACGGTTCACGTTTAAGTCAGGTCGAGGTAACAGTGAGATTTATTTGGCGCACGGCTCGGTTCGGCACGCGGTATTTGGATCGCTCGAAGGTGAATCCGCAGTAGCAGAGATATTCCGATGGCGTCAGGGGCGGTTTTATTTCGAGGAAGGTATTATCAGCCAAGTTCAGACAGTAGATCGACCTTGGGCGCACCTTTTGATCGATAACTTGCAGAAGCTCGACGAGACACTTGAACTTTCAGCGGCTGGACCGGCATGAGGGATAAAGGAGTCGAGACAAAGCTGAGGTTGCTTACCCTTCAGCTGGATAATTGGAAGAAACTTCATGACGTTATCACGTATGGATTGGACAAGACCAAGCCAACCATTTCTCCAGAGCGGGAACGCCAATTCACGGAGATCCGTGCCAGTTTGTTGCAGGAAACCGAGCACGTATTCAGCGAACTTGGAACTCTTTCTGAACTTTCCGGACGAGCGATGAATGTTCTGCAGCGTTGCGTTTCCGTCCGCGGGGTCCGCGAACTATCAAATGAGGAGGTTCGCCGGCTTGAATCTGAGTGGAATGGAGTTTTCACGAAGTTGGGAGTGGTTCAGGGCCAATTGAAGTCGCGTCGCAAAGCGCTCGCCAGCCAGACTTATCTCACCTACTACCTCGGCCGAATTTTCCCAGCGTTGTTGCCGGCCCGCGCCAAGTAGTAACCCCTTCGTTTAGAGGCAGCTCGGGCTGGAAATTTAACGCTCGGCCCTTGCAGATCGCAAAATAGTTGCGATTGTCCCCCACCACCTTAGTGCTGGGACACGATTAACTTGTGTATATGTCGAAGCTTACAAAAAGAGACATTGTCGTGGCGATAAGCAATCAGACTGGAATGGTCCAGCATGAGGTTTTTGACGTGGTGCAGCGCACCCTCGATCACATCACCAACAGCTTGGCCAACAACGTCGCGGTCGAGTTAAGAAACTTTGGGGTCTTCCAGCCTCGACTGACCAAGCCGCGCGTTGGGCGTAATCCAAACGAGCCTGGTAGCAGTTTCGTCATTCCTCCGCGGGCAACCGTGAAGTTTAAAGCCGGGAAGATTATGCGCCAACGGGTTGAAAAGCTGTCGCGGGAATTGAAGGAAGCGTCAGAGAAACAGGAAGCGCAGAAAGCCGCATCAGGTAACTCTCACTCCTAAGGCGACCGCCTAAACAATGGAAGGGGTTACCGCTGGGTTATTCCCGCATTACGGGCACGGACTGTAGGAGATTTTGGATCGATTCTTCTAACCGATCGAAGTTGATCGGTTTAGTCAGGTGTTCCGCGAATCCGGCGGCCCGCGCGCGATTTACGTCGCTTTCCATTCCAAAACCGCTCAAGGCAATTCCCCGCAATCCTTTTGCCGAGCTAAGTTCCTGCATAAGCTCATATCCCGAACGATCCGGGAGACCGATATCACTTATGACAAGGTCGAACTTCTCGTGCTGCGTTTTTTCGACTGCTTGATCTGCGGTGTGGGCGACCGTGACGCAATATCCGCGGCGCTCGAGCATCATCTTCATGCCTGTGCAAGTATCATAATGATCGTCCACCACTAGGACGTGGCGCTGAGGCTTGGGGGTAGCCGGTTGGCTCTCCACGCCGAGGTCTGGTCGCTTTTCACCGTCACCAGGCGGTTGGATCGGCGTTGGCACCGTCTCAAGAGTGACGATAAAGGTAGCTCCTTTTTCCTTGCCGTGGCTTTCCGCGCGGATGGCTCCTCCATGAGCAACTACCATGGCTTTGGATATTGCGAGACCGAGTCCCAAACCGCCGAAACGACGGGTGATAGAGCTCTGGCCCTGTTCGAAGGCATTGAAGATCCGTTCTATCTTATCGCCTTCAATTCCGATGCCAGTATCCGTCGTCCGGATTTCGATAGCAGTAGGCGTGTGGTTCAGGGTTTCTATAATGATCCGGCCCTTTTCGGGCGTAAATTTCACACTGTTCTTAATCAGGTTCCAAAACACCTGTTGCAGGCGGGCCGGGTCCCCTTCAACAAAGGCGCGTTTGGCCCGAAATCGAAACTCTATTCGAAGGTTCTTTGCTTCAATATCCTCACGACAGATCTCGTAGGAACGCTGCAGGATTTCGTGAACATTTACCGTTTCGAGGCTGAGCTGGAGTTTACCTTTCGAGATTCGGGTTACGTCTAACAAATCATCGATCAAACGCGCCTCAAGTTCGACATTCCGCCGGATTACCTCAAGGGCCCGACGCACTTTGCGTGAACTCGGCGCATTTGCTTCCAGTTCTCCGACCATCGCGATCACTGGGGAGAGCGGATTGCGCAATTCATGAGAAAGAAGAGCTAAGAACTGGTCTTTGGCCGCGTTCGCTCCGATTAGTTCCTGGCGGAGAGTGACGTCGCGTGTCTTGTCTTCGACCAGGTAAAGGACGCCTTGAATCGTTTCCTCGGAGCTCTGAAGTCGAAGGAGGTTAATGTTCACAAAACGAGTCATTCCGCTCTGATCAGTAAACGGTTGTTCGACCAGCTGAAAGGGCACACCAAAGGCCAGAACTCTTTCAATGGCTTCGTTAGGTGCAATTTTTACTTCATCGTAACTGGCTTCATAAATGTCCCGTTCTTCCGGAAGCGAACCAAATCGTTTGGCCATTTCACCAAAGGCTTGGTTAGCCTGAAGAAAACGACGGGATTCAGGGTCCACTAGGGCGATTCCGCTCGGCATGTTGGCGAGAATCTTTTCGTTAAAAATAACTTCTCTCTCGATTCGCCTGGTCGCTTCCGTCTGTCGGCGAGCAGACTTCATGACAAACCACGCTCCGACGAGGGTGAGCAGGATAAGCCAGCCTGCAGGGAGGGTAATCTTGTGAATTAAATCAGCCACTGGTTCGTAGGCCACGGATTTGGGCTGCTCAATCACAGTTACCCATCCGGTCGGATCGATTGTGGTGAAAGAATAAAGGCGTCCATTCCGTTCGAGATGGCCGGCTTTGTTCTTTCTGATTTCCCGGATCAAACTGTCAGACCGTGGTGAAACTGCGCCGGCATTGGGGATAAAATTGCTTGTGAAAAGAGGGGCGCCGGTTTGATCGAGAACCTGGCACATTGATTGATCGGCAAACTCAATGAGGGAGAGCCTGCGACCGATTCGCTCGACTAGGACGGAAACTCCCAGGTATCCCTGAATTTTCCCTTCTGGGGTGCGCACGGCGCCGACGATGGTGGTCGTCATTCGGTTATCTGGCTGGCGCGGGTGAATTTGCGAAACGTAAACCTCGGAAGAAGCGTTGGCGCCTTCGCGCCAGAGGTTGGAAAAATTATCCTGTGTTTCGTTAGGTGGAATGGCTGGCAACGAGCCGATGACGCGGCCGTCTGGGGCAGCGATGAACATGCCGTCTATTCGTGGATGGGCGAAATAGGTTTGAGCCAGCCATTGCTGGGCGGCGAGCTCAGGATTCGTCGCGGTCCAGATTTTCGCGACGTCCGGCTGGGTCTGGTAATATTCAATAATGGCGCCGGTTCGACTAAGGTCGTCGCCGATAAGATGGGCGATGAGTTGGACGAAAGTCTGGCGATCATGCAAGATCTTCGATTCCAATGTATTCGTTAGGATAGTATAGGAGATAAAAAGCATCGCGATGGAGGGGACCCAACCCGCCAGCAAGATCGCGATGACAATATTAGAACGAGCAAAGCGGGTCCGGTCATGCCGTTTTCTGCCTGAACGCGCTGGGAACCCTTTGGTAGCGGCCATCAATTCGACTCGTTGATTGTTTGACAAGAAAGCTCTCGCCCTACTGGGGAAGAAGCATTTGCTATTCTCCGGTAAGGATTATCAGATTCAGTTCACGTGCTCTTGAATGGAGCACCTTCACGTTCTCGAGACTTACTTTGTCTGGAGAAACGTTATCCAGCAAACTGCGCAATGCTCCGACGCCAGTCTCGAGTTTTTGGAAGAAAGGCAGCTTCGCGACTGACGGTGGCAAGGTCTTGAGCTCGTCACCAAAATAGTCGCTCAGATCGGGTTGCCAAAGAATCACCGCACGCTCCGCTGTGAAGGAGGACTCGACTGCGCCGGAAGTGATTTCAAGGCCGCGCAACCAACCGCCAAGGCTAATTAGATGCGCCATTTTTTGGTCCCGCAAAGCTATCATGGCCTGTTCCACGTCCGTTTGGGTTGCAATCAACTCCCGACGCACGGCCGGCCAATTTCCCTGTTTCCCATGCTCGGTCAGGCTAGCACTATGACGCATCACTTGATCCCCAACGCCCAGTCCGCGAGCCTCCCGAAGTAGAACTCGCCCGAGATCTTCGACCAGATTTTGTTTTTGGCATTGAACGACCAAGAATCCGTCCGCGATGAGACTCCCAAAAATAAGACCCCGGTGTTCCCGGCTGGAATGCGTCTCCGTGGGAAGGTCTCGTTTTAGTTCATCGAAGGGAAGGGGGCGAAGTTCCTCCAATTGGCGCAAGATCTCAGCGACGGACGGTGCGGTGTATTGATTGATGCCTAGCTCTTCCCGTTCATGTTCGGGTAGGACTTTCGCCTGCCCTTTTTCGAGTCCAACAGCCCGGCCGGAAATGGCGAGGGCGAGGATACTCATAATATATATGGCGCCGACGCGAAGAGCTCTGAAGAACATGAAAGATTGCCCTATTCCTTGATTCGAGGCGCCGGTGGTTGGCGATTGCATCTTTTTCAGGAAAGTAGGTCGATTCGAGTATCGCCGCATCCGATTTGACCTTATACGCCACACGTTTTTCGAAACCCGTTGGGATGAACAGCTGACGTAATTCGAGAATTAGACCCATTTCTGAGGGGGATGTTCTCGGAAAAAGAGTGCCGCGACTCCGGGTCTGCTGGCTACGTTCGAAACGAACGATTTCCGAGCGAAGACGTTGTGTACTGTGGGAGACATTTTTTTGATTTGACGGAAGCAAGGGAAGCGGCATCATGTCGCCCTTGCTCCGAAGCCTTTCGGGGCACTTTCTCTAGAAGCCTGTTATGCAAGGAAGCCTCGGCTCAATCATCTGGACTATCTGCTATCTGGCTGTTTTGATCGGTCTATCGGCGTATGGGGTGCATCGGTACGTCATTATCTATCTTTTTCTTAAGAACAGACGTCGTCCGGTGGCTCCGGCTGGTCGCTTTGATCAGCTGCCCATGGTCACGATGCAACTGCCCATTTTCAACGAAGTTTACGTGGTTGAACGCCTTCTTAAATCGGTCAGCGAGATCAATTATCCTCGTGAATTGCTTCATATCCAGGTCTTGGATGATTCGACCGATGACACTCGTGAACTAACCGCTGTTTGTGTTGAAAAATTGCAGGGTCGCGGATTCAATGTCGACTTAATTCACCGGACGGATCGGGCCGGTTTCAAGGCCGGTGCATTGGAGACAGGACTCGCTTCGGCCAATAGCGATTTTGTCTGTATCTTAGACGCCGACTTTGTTCCGAATCCGGATCTCCTGATCAAGACCATCCATTTTTTCACGGACCCCAAGGTCGGTATGATTCAAACTCGTTGGGGCCACTTGAATCGGGGTTATTCATTGCTTACGCGAGTCCAAGCGATGTTCTTGGATGGACATTTACTCCTTGAGCAAACGGCGCGAAGCCGCAGTGGCCGGTTCTTCAATTTCAATGGAACAGCAGGCTTATGGAGGCGTTCCTGCATTGAAGAGGCTGGGGGATGGCAACATGATACGTTGACCGAGGATTTAGACTTGAGCTATCGGGCGCAGTTGGCGGGGTGGAAGTTCATTTTCCTACCGGAAGTGATTACGCCTGCCGAGCTGCCGGTAGACATGAATGGATTCAAGTCTCAACAGCATCGCTGGACAAAGGGATCTATCCAAACATGTAAAAAGCTTCTGCCGACAATTTGGCGCAGCAAACTGCCCTTTTTGATAAAGTTTGAGGCTACAGCACACTTAACCTCGAATTTCGCATATCTCCTGCTGGCGTGTTTGTGCGTGCTTCTCCATCCCTCGAGTGGCGGGCCCCAGGCAGGTTGGGCCCGAACACTTCTCCTCGATATTCCCATTTTCCTGACTGCATCTGTTTCGGTGGCAGTTTTTTATGTTTGTGCTCAACGGGAATTGCATCCTCGAACATGGATGAGGGAAATGCTGTTGTTGCCATGCCTTCTCGCGCTAGGAGTCGGGCTGTCCATCAACAATGCTCGAGCGGTATTGGAGGCCGTGTTCAATCACGAGTCCGACTTTTGTCGAACCCCGAAGTACGGCATCGAGCGTAAATCGCAGTCATGGCGTAACTGCAAATACATGCCATTGAAATCGTTTCTCCCTATGGTAGAAATGGCTTTCGCCATCTATTTTTCGTACTTTGTTTGGTTTGCGATTTCCCATGGCCAATATCTTTCCATTCCGTTCTTGGTTATGTTCCAAGCTGGCTTTTTGTATGTTTCCCTCTGTTCTCTCCGGCAATGGTTCCCTAGAATGAATCTCGGCACGGAGCGTGCGGAAGTCCCAATTCCTGCGTGACAAATCCCAGCATTTAGCAAAAGTCCGATAATGTTTCGTCTCTCCCTCGTTTTCCTTGCCATCGTTCCGCTCGTGTCCGCGGCTGCCAACGAATCCCAAAGTCGCGTGATCATTAGCGTTCGTGACCAGAAACTCATGTTGATGGAGAATGGAGCCCGGCTTGCCACTTATCCCGTCTCTACCTCCAAGTTTGGAGTCGGCGATAATTGGGGACGTATGACAACTCCATTAGGATTTTTGCAGGTTGTCGAAAAAATTGGGGACCATGCTCCTGTAGGTGCAGTCTTCCGCAATCGTCGATTTACCGGTGAAATTATCAAGCCGAACGCGCCGGGGCGAGATCCAGTCATCACTAGAATCATGTGGCTGCGAGGTCTTCAGGCATCAAATGCACACGCTTTTCGCAGGTGCATTTATATTCATGGAACTCCGGAAGAAAAGCTCATCGGTCGCCCTGCCAGTTACGGTTGCATTCGGATGCGATCACAGGACATCACAGCGCTGTATGCGCAGGTCCCAATCGGGACCCTCGTTGAGATTGTTCCAGATAAGCTCCCAAAAGTTCCCAAGAAATCATCTTCAGTGGCGTCAAGCGTGACGGAAAGAATCGGGCCTGAAAGAACTCAATGGGCTGCGCACGCTGCAAAAAATACTCCGACTGGAAGCGCTCAGGAATTGTAGGTCTTTCCATATTGAGCGAGATTCAGTGGCAGGTTGGCACCGGTGGACGGCTTTTGAGAATTTAGGCTCTCACCTTGACACAGCGACAAGTGTCCACGACCATCCACGTTCACTTTATTTCCAATGGCAAACACAAGATCAGCTTCAAAGCGGGCTCGTCAGACAACCGTCCGTTCGCGACGTAACCGGAGCGTTATTACCCGGTTGCGAAAAATGCAAAAGGGCGTCCTGAATACTCAATCAAAGCCAGAAGCGAAATCCGTTCAGGCAATGATCTCAGCCATCGATAAGGCGGCCAAATGGGGAATCATTCACCGAAATGCGGCTAAGCGACGCAAAGCGCGCCTGAACAAACTCTTGATTCGGGTTCCCTAAGTTGATCGATAACATGGCTGTTCCGCCATGTTCACTGCGAGTAAAGCAAGCGCCAAAAGCAGATTGCATATCTCCCAAGGAAAGGTGAAATTCAATTCGATGATTCCTGCTTTTCTTCTCATCCTCGCTGCTGTCAGTTATCGGGTCGCAACGGGAATGGCCATCATCTCCGGTACGACTTGGGTATCGAACTTCGCGCCGATCGCGGCAATCGCCCTATGCGGAGCCGTTTATTTCCCTCCGAAGCTTAAGTTCGCCATTCCGTTGGCAGCCCTCTTTTTGTCAGATGTGGTTCTAAATATTTACTACGGGGCACCGCTGTTGGATCCGCTAATTCTTTGCCGTTACTTTGCTCTCGTGCTGGTTGGCTGTCTTGGCCTTGTCATTGCCCGCCAACCTTCCTGGCGAACATTGATCTCCGCATCATTGATTGGTTCCACTCTCTTTTACGTCGTCACTAACGTGTTTTCGTGGCTGAGCGATCCTGGTTATGCCAAGAGTTTCGCCGGCCTCTATCAATCACTCACGGTTGGCTTACCAGAATATGGCGCCACACCAACCTGGATGTTCTTTAGGAACTCTGTCGTGAGCGATCTCATTTTCACCGGACTGTTTTTTCTTTGCATGAAGTTTGTTCGGCAAACAGACCAGGTCCGCGCCGAGTCGGCTTTACCTCGAACTGTATAGACCGGCATGCAGCCGCCGGAGCAACGCGACGAAGTCGAAATGCTCTCGCTCATGCTGCTGATTCGGCGGTTTGAAGAACGCGCGAGTCAACAGTATCAAGCGCAGAAGATCGGTGGCTTTTGCCATTTGTACATTGGTCAGGAAGCAGTGGTTGTTGGTGCCATAGCAGCGTCCCGGCGCGACGATTATCTAATCACAGCGTACCGTGATCATGCGCACGCGCTCGCACGGGGAACTAGCGCCGATGCTTGTATGGCGGAACTATTCGGGAAGGTCACCGGTTGTTCACGCGGGCTCGGTGGATCAATGCATTATTTTGACAAGAAGCATCACATGTATGGCGGTCACGCGATTGTTGGGGCTCACGTTCCACTGGGTGTCGGTATGGCGTTCGCATCGAAATACCGTGAAGAAGATCGAGTAACACTTTGTTTTTTTGGTGATGGGGCAATCAATCAAGGAGCGTTTCATGAGGCGCTAAACCTAGCTGCGCTTTACCGCCTTCCGATTGTGTTCGTCTGTGAAAACAATCTCTTCGCCATGGGAACCAGTGTTGAGCGTTCAACGTCGCTCAAACAGATAGTTGATCGGGCGGAAGGCTATGACATGCCTGGATCCGTGATCGACGGGATGAATTTCCGAGCTGTTCGAGACAAGTTATCGGAAATCATCGCTTCAATCCGAAAAGATCCACATCCGGCGTTTGCGGAGATTCGAACCTATCGCTATCGGGGGCATTCGATGTCAGACCCGGCGAGCTATCGGACAAAAGAACAGCTGGAGAAATTCCGGTTGGAAGATCCTATTACCCATTTGCGTGCTCAGCTTACAAGAGAAGGAAAATTGACTAACGAACAATTTGATCAACTGGATCGAAAGGCGAAAGAGACGGTTTTGGCGAGCGTGCGGTTTGCCGAGAACAGCCCCGAGCCACCGCTCGAGGGTCTCTATGATTACACATATGTGGAGAATAAAGGGAACAACCCGAGGAATGATGACACAGCGCCGAAGCGTGCCAGCTCGAACGGGAGTTCCAGCAAGAAACCGGTAGCCCCAGAAAAAGTCGAAGCGTGAGGGAAATTACATATCGCCAGGCACTCAACGAGGCGCTCGCCGAGGAACTCGAGCGCGATCCAAGCGTTTTCCTGATGGGTGAAGAAGTCGCCGAATACAACGGCGCCTATAAAGTCAGTCAGGGTTTGCTGGACCGTTTTGGAGCGAAGCGGATCATCGACACCCCGATCAGCGAGAACGGGTTCGCTGGTCTGGGGGTGGGTGCAGCAATGGTTGGCTTGCGCCCAATCATCGAGTTCATGACTTTTAGCTTCTCGCTGGTCGCGTTTGATCAGGTGGTAAACAACGCGCCTAACATGCTCACCATGTCAGGTGGCCAATTCAACATTCCCATTACTTTTCGCGGTCCAAATGGGCCTGCTCATCAGCTTGGAGCTACCCATTCCCATGCAACGGAATGTCTATATGCCAATGTGCCCGGACTGAAGGTCTGCACGCCTGCAACTCCACGTGACGCCAAAGGACTGCTTAAGACGGCCATTCGAGATGATAACCCAGTGCTCGTTCTTGAATCAGAGTTACTTTATAGCTCAAAAGGAATGGTCGAGGAGGTTGACCATGATTTGCTGGTCCCACTGGGTAAAGCAGAGTTAAAACGCGCAGGAAATGATGTAACTATCATCTGTTATGCCCAAACAGTTCCCCTTGCGCTCGCGGCTGCGGAAAAAATGGCCAGCGAGAGCGAAATAAATGCCGAGGTCCTCGACTTACGCTCAATTAAACCACTCGATTTGGATGCGATTCTAAAGTCGGTTTCTAAAACACATCGAGTTGTAATTGTTGAGCAGGATCGTCCGTTTTGTGGTGTTGGCGCCGAAGTGGCCTACCGAATCCAAAAAGAAATTTTCGATGAGCTTGATGCCCCGATCATGCGAGTGTCGCAGGAAGATGTCCCAATGCCGTATAATGAACGACTCGAAAAAGCTGTTCTCCCGAGTACGGAAAAGCTGGTTTCGGCAGTAGAAAAAGCTTGTTACTCCTAACGGTACACTTAAAGCCATGCCTGAAATTCAGATGCCTAAATTGAGTGACACCATGACAGAGGGGACACTCGTGGCGTGGAAAAAAAAGAAAGGGGAGAACGTGTCCGCCGGAGATGTTCTCGCAGAAATCGAGACCGACAAAGCGACAATGGAGTGGGAGTCGCCTGAGGACGGTGTGCTGACTGAGATCTATGTAGAGGAAGGGGGAAAGGTCAACGTAGGCGACCGAATCGCCTTCATCGGCGGCGAGGGAGAAGCAGCTCCAGCTGATCAGGAAAAAACCGCAAAGCTGTCCGAAACGCCACCGACGGAATCGAAATCGAAGGCGCCAGCGCCGAAAAAAGTCGCGACGTCGACGAAGTCTGTTGAGGCGGAGGAACCAGCCGCGGAAGAACCGGTTGCGGAGGAACAAGCGAGTGCCGAGAAAAGTTCTGTGCGCGCTGGAGGGACACGAATAAAGGCTTCCCCACTGGCGCGGAGAATCGCAGCGGAACAGGGAGTCGATATTTCAAATATCAGGGGAACAGGCCCGGATGGCCGGATCACAGAGACTGATGTGCGAGCGGCGGCCAAGAGAAACGGCCCTGCATCAGTGGCATCTCCCCGAATTCAAGCTGAAGAGGGCGCACGTATCAATCTTACCGGCATGCGCAAGGTCATCGCTGAACGCCTTGTCGCCAGCAAGGCGCCGGTCCCTCACTTTTACTTGAACGTCGAGATAGACGCGGGACCGCTCATGACCGCTCGTGCCGAATTAAAATCGGCTGGTGAAGATTCTGATTCAGCCAAGATAACAGTGAACGATTTTGTGTTGAAAGCGGCTGCTGAAGCGGCTGTGCGCGTGCCGCGAGTGAACGCCGCCTTTGATGTTGATGCGATTGTCCAATACACCGACGTGAACCTGGCGGTCGCGGTCGCAATAGAAGAAGGATTAGTTACGCCGGTGATCAGGGCTGCGCAAGGCAAGTCATTGCGCGACATCAGTGCGGAAGTAAAGGACCTTGCGCATCGGGCGAGAAATAAACGAATGAAGCCAGAAGAATTCCAAGGTGGTACATTTACGGTTTCAAACCTCGGCGGCTACGGCATCGACAATTTCTTCGCTATTATCAATCCGCCCCAAGGCTTTATTCTTTCGATTGGAGGTATCCAGAAAAAAGCGGTTATTGATGATTGTGATCAGATCATTGCCGGGCAAAGAATGAGTATAGGGATGAGCTGTGATCACCGGGTAATTGATGGTGCGCTCGGCGCGGATTACCTCAAGGAACTGCGCCACCTACTCGAGAACCCAACTTTGCTGCTGATTTAGCCGCCGGAGATGGAACCGGAAACGCCCAAGAAAGATTCGTTCTGGGTTGTCCCGTTCTCGATTCACGCGACACGGGGCTTGCTTCGAGACTCACGTGCACGGCGCAAAGTAATTGGGTTTTCCTTGATAGGCTCCTTGTCGATGTTAGTGGCGGGTCTTACGATCTTACAACCATGGTTAAATCCGCATGAACATCCATGGCGTTTCGTCTTTTTTTGGTTTGCCTGTGGTTGGTTAACATTGTTGATGTTGTTGATGGCGCTATTCGATCTGTTACTCGTCCGCGTTCAAGCTCGTTCGGCACAGAAACGGATGCGCGAAGCATTCGTTTCTGAAACCCGGTCGCAGTCCCCCGATGAACAGGACGAACAGTAAGACGGGACTGGGCGTGTCCCCCGATTCCATGGAGCAAAATTACAAGGGAACTAAGGTACTCATCACTGGCGGTGTTGGATTCATTGGATCGACGCTCGCGCGCAGACTGATATCGTTAGGTGCAGACGTCACTCTTCTGGACAGTTTGATTCCTGAATACGGAGGGAACCTCTTCAATCTCGATGGATTGAATGAACGCGTGCGGGTGAATATTTCCGACGTGCGGGACACGTTTAGTATGCAAGCCCTGATCCAAGGTAAGGATTACCTTTTCAATTTGGCGGGTCAAACCAGCCATCTTGACTCAATGCAGCAGCCAATGACGGATCTCGAGATCAATTGTCGCGCGCAACTTTCAATCTTAGAAGCGTGTCGTCTCTGTAATCCCGCAGTTAGAATAGTCTTTGCCAGTACACGGCAAATTTACGGACGACCGGAGAAAGTGCCAGTAACGGAAGATCACCCACTTCGTCCAGTGGACGTAAATGGCATTAACAAAATGGCTGCGGAGAGTTATCACCTTCTCTACAGCGAAGCTTATCAAATTCGAGCAACTGCGTTGCGCCTGACGAACACAATCGGTCCGCGAATGCGAGTCAAGGATGCGCGACAAACTTTCGTCGGGATTTGGATTCGCAGACTTCTCGAGAATCAACCGATTGAAGTTTGGGGTGGACAACAACTCCGTGATTTCACGGACGTGGAAGACGCAGTGGATGCTTTCCTGCTTGCCGGGGCTTCAGATATCGCAGTTGGACGAGTCTACAATCTCGGCGGCGGCGAAGTCATTGATCTCAACTCGCTGGCCAAATTGGTGGTCGAATTGAATGCCGACGGGACGATCGAGAAACGCGAATTTCCGGCGGAACGAAAGGTTATTGATGTCGGCGATTACTATGCGGATTTCACTCGAATTAAAACTGAACTAGGTTGGGAACCGACAAGATCTCTTCGTGAGACGATCAGTAGAACACTCGCTTATTACCGCGAGCATCTGGACAAATACCTGTGAAGATTCAACTGGCCGACCCGAAAGCCGGATATCTTGCCTATCAAGAGGAACTGGATGCTGCCATCGCGCGAGTCTTGAATGAAGGGCAGTATATCTTGGGGGCCGACGTTGCTGAGTTCGAAAGGGAGTTTTCCAAGTTGGTTGCGGGCTATGACGTTGTCTCAACCGGGAACGGCACAGATGCCATCGAGCTGGTTTTGCGAGCGTTTAACATTGGCCCCGGAGATCTAGTGATCACTACTTCGAATACTGCGGTCGCGACTGTCGCAGCAATCGAACTTTCTGGGGCACGTTCGCTCTTGGTTGATATTGATGAGCGAACTTTGACGCTGAGCCCTGAAAAACTTGAGGCCGCCCTTCATCGTGTTGATAGTCATCGGGTCAAAGCCGTGATTGTTGTGCATTTGTACGGTCATCCGGCGGAGTTGCCGGCCATGGTCGAGATCCTCGCCCGGCATAGCGTTATTCTGATTGAGGATTGTGCCCAGGCTCACGGAGCAACGATTATCGGTCAACCCGTTGGGACTTGGGGCGCCGCGTCAACGTTTAGCTTTTATCCGACTAAGAATTTGGGGGCTCTCGGCGATGCAGGGGCGGTAGTGACTAAGGATTCGATCTTAGCCAATCGCTTGAGGGAGCTGCGGGAATACGGCTGGAAAGATCGATATATCAGCGAGCATCCCGGGATGAATTCACGTCTCGATAGTCTTCAGGCCGCCATTTTGCGGGTGAAACTTCGCCACCTTGAAGAAGAAAATTCACGGAGACTTGAAATCGCGCGGCGTTTCGAACAGGCATTTGGAGATCTTGATTTGATGTTGCCGGCGACGTTGCCTGGTTTTCAGCACGTGTTCCATCAATATGTGGTTCGAACCGGATCACGTGAAGCACTCAAGCAGCACTTGCACAGTCTCGGGATCGGCTGCGGCGTTCTTTATCCCGTGCCAATTCACGAACAACCGGCATACCGTGGACGGGTCGAGATCGCTTCGAAACTGAAAATAACGGAACAAGCGGCTGAAACTTTGTTGTGTCTTCCAGTTCATCCATGGCTATCTGACGAACAGGTCGAGGAGGTAGTTGGCGGGGTAAGAAGTTTTTTCCGTCGTTAGGAATTCCATCATGTCGCCGACTGAACACGACACGATGCGCTCCGTCGAGGACGACTACTGGTGGTATCGGGCGTTGCGAAAACAGGTTGTTGATCTAATCAAACCTGCGCGACCGGATTTTACTTTGTTAGATGCTGGCTGTGGTAGCGGGGGGATGCTAGCCGTCTTGGCGAGCCAGTTTCCATCCGCAGTCTTAACCGGAACTGATGTAAGCGGCCACGCGATCGAGCTAACAGCGGATCGTCAGACTGGCGCGACGCTCGCCACCGGGAATGTGAATCGACTCCCGTTTGGGAATTCCGAATTCGATTACGTCCTTTCTCTTGATGTCCTAACCAATCGTGGAGTTGATGACCGGGCTGCCCTGACCGAAGTGCATCGGGTCTTGAAAAAAGGGGGGCACCTGATTATCAACCTTGCCGCGTTGGATTTTCTGCGTGGAAGTCATGATGTTGCGGTTGACGCGGATCGCCGCTATACACGTTCTCAACTGGCAATCCTGCTTCGAGAAATCGGATTCGCAATCGAACGACTAACGTATTGGAATATGACCCTGCTTCCGCTCATAGCCGTCATGCGTTGGCGAAGCCGAAAAGTCTCACAAGATGAAGCGCGATCCGATTTTTTTGCTCTACCTGGCTTCGCTAATTTTTTGTTGAGCAGCTTGGTTCGGTGCGAATTTGCAGTTAGTTCGCTTGTGCCGCTACCGTTCGGTACATCGCTTCTAGCCCTTGGACGAAAGATCTGATGACTGAGCCCGGCGTAAATTTGAGCATCGTGGTTCCGCTCTACAATTCCGCGGCAACGCTCGAAGTGTTGTTAGCCGAGTTTGAGAAACTTTCCATTGAGGGCGGATTTGAACTGGTCTTGGTCAATGATGGAAGCCGCGATGCGACGGAAGAGATTCTTCTTCGGTTAATATCGAAGACCGCGATGCGAATCACTTACCTGCGTCTTTCTCGGAATTTCGGCGAACATAACGCCATTCTAGCGGGATTGCGGGCGAGCTCCGGCGATTTTGTTATCACGATGGATGATGACCTGCAGAATCCTCCCGCTGAAACGGTGAAGTTGTTAGAGGTCGCGCAACGCGAAAACCGCGATGTTGTTTACAGTGTTTACGAAGAGAAACACCATCCCTGGTGGAGGAACGCCGGCAGTTCTTTGACTAATCTGATCGCGAATTGGAGTATCGACAAACCGCGCGGCCTTTATCTCTCGAGTTTTCGTTGTCTGTCTCGTTTCGTGGTTGACCAGATTTCCCAGAGCTCGACGCCCTATCCCTATGTCGACGGGTTAGTTTTTCAGGTAACTCAGAACGTCGGAACTGCGTTGGTTCGGCATGATCCTCGTCATGCTGGCGAAAGCGGCTACAAGCTTTCCGGTTTGCTACGGCTTTGGATGAGCATGTTCATCAATGCTTCTATTTTGCCACTGCAGCTTTCGACTTTCGCTGGAATTGGATTGAGCGCGCTCGGGTTCATTTTGTTGGTTGAAGTTTTGATTGAACATTTCGTTCGAGATACGCCTTGGGGTTGGGGATCGGGAATGGCGACTGTTTTGCTCTTTGCCGGAACTCAACTGCTGCTGCTTGGGGTGATGGGAGAGTATATTGGCCGCATTTACCTTGGAGTTTCAGAGAAACCGCAGAGCGTTGTTCAGCGGCGCGTTGTCTCTGAGGAGGCGATACGATCTCGAAATGAGCCCGTTGAAATCCGAGCCCGGACTTAAGCTAGGAGCGAAGACGTAAACGCGGGTATCGCCACCAAAGGGCGAATAAGAGAGCAGCGGAGACCGCGCTGGTTCCAATGGCGAGCAGGAGAAATGGGTTTCGATAGCGAAGTTCCAATTTGTGTTCACCAAGGTCCAGCGGCACGCCGAGCAAACCGACATCGGCCTTTATTACGGGTGTGGGGAGACCGTTTCGAAAAGCACGCCAACCTTGATCGAACGGAGTTTGGAAAAGCAAAATTCCTTTCTTATCGAGTCGTGCTGTTCCTTCAAAATGAGACTGACGAAAAGACGTTAGGTTGAATGCTGTTTCCCTCCGCTTTCTCACGACATCAAGGACTGCTGTTTCTCTAATGTCCTTTTCCAACTCCAGCTGTGGAATTAGCGACAGCCCGTTTTCGTGGCCGCTTTTCTCATCCGGAAGGACAGTTACCCGAAGTAAAGCTTCCTGTTTCTTCCAATTTGGAAAACTCGCAAATAGCGTTTCTGGAATATATCCGTCATAGATTAGGCCAAATGGAAGGAACATTTGATTCTGGAAGAGGAAATCTTTTCCATAATCCTTTATTCGTTTGTATTGAAAGGACTCCGGGAAGCGATTGAGGTCGTCCACCAACAAATACTTTTCGCAGGCGAAGGCGGAAAGGACCGCGCTATCAGCCAAGCCAACAGTCCATCGGGTGTTCGTTTCAGAATTCGGGGGAATGGCATCAACGGCTGTTAGAAAATTGGTGTAGTTGACACTGTTGAATGAGCTGTAAGACGAGGTGCCAAAATAGCCAAATACCATTGCGTCGTTTAGACTGGTGGAGTCGCTCAGCCCGGATGGTCGAAGCTTTGTCAGGCGAAAGAACTTGTCTTCATGGTCCTGCATGATGTCGCGGACCACGTCAGCTGTTTCGTCGTTGTAACCAACCCGCGTTTTCAGTTCTTGGTTCGTGACCGTTTTTCGATCGAGAACGGTTACACGATCGAAAATCACCAGTTCGACGATCGACAATGCAACTATCACGAATATCGCGGGACGTTGTCGCTTCATGAATTGCCCCGCAACCAGGACTACGCCAATCAATAATAAGAAAATCGTCGCGATATGTTGCAGTGAATGGACAATGATGTTTTGGGCAGAAACAAAAGGGAAATAGAGGATGCCCAACAGCAGGCATTCCGTTCCGGCCAGCAACCAGAGGTTAAGCTGCTTTCCTTCCATGTAACCGGAAAGCACCATCATCGAAGTGACAATCATTCCGATAATGGAGAACAACGAATGCGTGCGGTAGTAGTCGCCTTGGAACAACCAGAAGAGGTAGCGGAACCAAGGAAGAACCGTCGGAATCAGTACTCCCCCAACGAACAGAAGGAGTATGATCTTCTGACGCTTTGACGCCTTCAGGAAGGCTTGCGGGAAAATGAGGAGTGAGAGTAACCCGCAATAGGTGATCGGAGCTTCAAGGTAATTTTGCCATCCGCGAAAATTATCGCCCGCGCCGAGCATGTCGTTCGAGAAAGGCCTCAATGCGGCCGTGACATTGTGAAGCGCTGGTTCGAAGGAAAAAATTCCCGACGAAACGAGAGTTGTCACAAATGAAGTAGTACCGGAGCCGCGCGGACTGTTTAGGACCGCGTAAAGGTAAGGAACGGTCACAATCGCACCCAAACCAACGCCCACAGTCGATAGGCCGGCAAGCATAAGGCAATTGCGCAACACTCCGGCCGTTCTGCTGGGATATTCGCAATAGAGTCGGGTCGGCACGTATATTACAAGAAGCAAAGCCGCCAGATAAAGATGGAATGGAGTTATCATTCCCACCAACGCTACTGCGCCGACCAATAGTAACCATCGTCCGCGACGTATTGCGCTTTCTACGCCTAACAATATCGCCGAGAAACAAACCACTTCGTCGGCTAACGGGTACCAACAACTCCCCATGCACATGTAAGCTGAAAGCGAAAGCAGAAGCGCGCCAAGGAATGCGACCGGACTCGGTAACGAGTGCAGCTGAAGAAAGCGGAAAAAGAACAGGCCGGTCAGGGCAATTTTTCCCAAGTGCTGCAGGACCAGCGCGTGAGCGATGAGTTGTTGGGGTAGCCAACTAACGGGCTGCCAGACCAGGAACCCAGTCGCGTACGCGAGGTCTTGTCCCATGCCAACGTGGAATGACCAGGAGGGAAAGCCCTCGTTGCGTATGTAACGGGAGAGTTGAACAAAATCCGGGTAATAACTGTTAATGGAATCGCTCCCGATGTCCTTGTACAAAAGGATTAGTCCGCTAAATAAGAAATCCCAGTACACCGCCAGAGCGACCACGAGCAGGCCGAATCCCACATAGAGAACGGGAAAGCGTGGGTATTCCTTTTCAGGAACGACAAGAGAGGGCGCGCGCCCTTTCTTAACCACTTTTTTCACGCTTTCCGGGCGTCTTTCGCGGGAAACAAACGCCCGCTTCCCCGGATTTTTGCCCAACGATATTCGAGTCCGGTGCGAAGACAGCCAAACCCGTAACGCACGCTCCTACGGAAATTAATCGAGGAAGCCTCGGGCATGTAACGCGCAGGACATGTGACTTCTCCGATTGGAATTTCCAACCAGAGGACTTCAGCCAGGACTTCGTTGTCGAAGACGAAGTCATCGGAATTCTTATCGAGCGGTAAAGCTTCAAGCACCTTGCGCGAGAAAGCGCGATAACCGGTGTGATATTCAGACAACTTTGCCCCGAGTAAGAAGTTCTCGGCTAGAGTCAGGATTCGGTTGGCCACGTATTTCCAAATTGGCATCCCCCCGCGAAGCGCCCCATTCCCGAGAATTCGCGACGCGAGCATGCACGGGTAAAGGCCACTGGCCACGAGTGCTGCCATCGCCGGAACGAGTTTTGGTGTGTATTGATAATCTGGGTGGATCATGATGACGATGTCGGCGCCGGCTTCTAAAGCGAGTCGGTAGCATGTCTTTTGATTCCCCCCGTATCCGCGGTTCATCGGATGAACTTCAACTTGGGTTCGTTCCAGAGTTCGTGCGATTGCAACCGTGTCGTCCTGGCTGGCGTCATCAACCAAAATGACGAGATCGACGACACCTTGCGCCATCACCTCATCGTAGGTGCGACGTAGTGTTCGGGCCGCGTTGTATGCGGGCATTACGACAACAATCTTTTGACCATTAAGCATTGGGTTCTAGCGCGAAGTGGATTGAAAACGGCGATCTCGAAACGCCGCTCCGGATTCATATAAGCTAATCTGTTCACGAATGGAATCGGCACGTGATGTGTTGCCCTCTGCCAGCGCCAATTGCAAGGCCCGATGCGCTGCTTCGATTGCGTTGGGGAACCGACCAGCTTCCGCGTAAGCCGCACCAAGGGTTGCGCTCGTGATCGGGCTCTTGCTGCCAGTCAGTGAATTAGCGCGTTCTGCCAGTTCGACTGCTTTGGTGGCGTCTCGGGTGAGGGCGTCGGGCCATGTGGCGAGAATCCAGGCCATATTGTTCAAAGCCTGCGTGTCATTCGGATTTAGATCGAGGGCTTTGCGATACTGTGTGACCGCATCATTACCGCGTCCCATTTCGAGATAAGTGTTGCCAAGATTGTAGTGGGCATCAGCGAATTTTGGTTCAATCGCTATGGCCTTTTCGAGGTGAACGAGCGAGTCATTCAGTTGACCCATTTCTAGGTAGAAAACGCCAAGATTGGAATGAACGTTGATTTGCTTTGGTTGGATTTGCAGCGCCCTTTCAAAGTGGTACATCGCTTCCCGCCTCTTCCCTAGGGAATGATAAGCTTCCCCGGTGTTCCCTTCGGCTACCGTATTGGCAGTCGTGCACGCAAGTGCGTGAGTCCAGAGCGTTAAGCTATCCTTCCAATAACTGGTTTGGTTGCGGGCAATCACTACCATTGGTGTGATAACGATGGCAGCGACGGTCGCCAGGATGAGATGCCTCTTTGGTCGATCAGCCAGTAGATCAGTTAGGCCCCACGCTAATACGAGATAAAGACCTATTTGCGGAAGGTAGGTATAACGATCAGCTCTCGCTTGCACTCCTACTTGGACGATCCCAATCACCGGGATTAGCATGATGAGATACCAAAACCAACCGGTTACCAAGTAACGGTTCCTTCGCAAGAGAAGAACTGCGGCCGAAACGCCTGACAAGAGCAGAAATGAAAGTCCAGTTCGCCACGGTCCAAGGCGATTTGCTTCCCACGGGTATAAGACAGCGAGATTTGTTGGCCAAAACATCTGCCCGAGATAATCAACGGGCGTAACTACGGCATTACACAGGCGCCGCGTTATGGAAAGCTCCTCAATAGGGTGCATCGACGCTTGTTGGGCGAAAATCGTGACTGCGGAAGAGGCGAACGCCAGACCAAAGAGAGGAAGTTTCTCCCAAATTAGCCGTCTTAGCTCGAGAACACTTATGTCTTGGGAAATGCGTTTGAGCGGCCAGTAATCGAGGAGGAGCAGGACGAAAGGAAGAGTAACCAACATTGGTTTACTGAGTAGACCGGCGATATAGGAAGCGGTTACCAATCCGTAGCGAAACGACGAAGGATTTCGGACATAGCGCACATAGGCCCAGACGGTGAGTGTAAAAAAAATTGCGCTCAGAATGTCTTTTCGTTCTGCAATCCATGCCACCGACTCCACATGAAGTGGATGGATAGCGAAAACTGCCGCCACAAAAGCGCTTCGCCAAAGCGCCGAAGTCATTTCGCGAAAAACCAGGAACAGGAGGATTGCGGCAACAGTGTGGAGCAGAACGTTACCTAAATGATGTCCTAACGGGTTTAGCCCCCACAACTGGCAATCGACCATATGAGAGATCCAGGTGAGCGGATGCCAGTTACAAGAGTGGACATGTGTGAACGCCCAGCCGATTCCGTCGAACGTTAGGCCGCGATTAACCGGAGCGTTTTTGACAACATATTCGGGATCGTCATAGTTGGTGAAATCGTATCCAAGTGTTTGCCCAAACACCACCCAAGTGATTGCGGCCAGCCCGATCCCGATGAGCGGAATTGCCCAGGAGTTCAGTCGACTCGTAGTGACTGGCATTACTCCTGCCATAGTTTTCCTTGGCCGACGGCTCATTTGAGTGAGCTTAGGGTTGCCTGCAATGTGGAAAATTCAAACGGAAGCCGCGGTACTATCCCCTGCCTTGAAACTCCGAACTCGCAATTGCGACATTATCACGAATAATTTCTACTGTGTTTGAAGATCCGCGGGTCGTTGCATCGGCTAGTGTCCCTTGGAAAACACGGGAAAAAATGGAGGCCGATGAGCGAAAATTGCTTGCGCCATTCGCTCAGAAATCCGGTGATTCACGGGGACGCGTTTATCCTGAGGCACAGCACCTGTTCCGCACCGATTTTCAAAGAGATCGTGCCCGGATAATTCATTCACGCGCTTTTCGCCGACTCGAATACAAGACGCAGGTCTTTCTCAATGGCACGGGTGATCATCTAAGGACGCGTTTGACCCACTCAATCGAGGTGGCCTCGATCGGCCGGACAATCGCCCGGGCTATTTGTCTAAACGAGGATTTAGTCGAGGCGATAGCGTTGGCTCATGACCTTGGTCATTCACCTTTCGGACATTCCGGGGAAGAAATGCTGGCAGAATGCATGCGTGACCGAGGAGGCTTTGACCATAATCGGCAAAGCTTGCGGGTCGTTGAATTACTGGAGTCGGCCTATCCAGGTTTCCCTGGTTTGAATTTAACCTTCGAAGTGCGCGAGGGTCTCCAGAAGCACTCCGAAACGTATGAATTTCCCTCAAGTAGAGAGAGAAAATATCGATATCCGTCGCTTGAGGCACAGGTGGCCGATTTAGCTGACGAAATCACCTACTACAGCCACGATTTGGATGATGCTTTGGATTTCGAAGTTCTGAGTTCTCAACAATTAGAGGAAAACCTTGTCTGGCGGGAAAGCCATGCCGCAGTGTTGGCGCGTTCGGACGGTGTTCATGAACCTGATCTGCATAAGCTGATTATTCGCGAGATCATTGATCGAGAGGTTCGCGATGTCGTCGCAAGCAGCTCGGTCGCCATTGCCGCTGCCGGCGTTCAATCTGCCGATGAGGTACGATTGCACTCCAGTCCGTTGATTTCGTATAGTGAAGAGCTGGGGAGAGCCAACACCGAGTTACGGCGATTCCTCTATCGAAATGTTTATTATCATCCGCGGGTTGCGGAAGTGAACCGTCGTGCCTGTGAGACGCTGCGTTCTGTTTTCGAAGCCTATGTTCAGGCACCAGACTTATTGGGCGAGGGCGCAGGGCGACGGATCGATGCGGAAGGATTAGATCGAACTATTTGTGATTATATCGCTGGAATGACAGACCGGTATCTTCTGGAAGAACACGCCCGTCTGACGAGCAACGCTGGAATTTGAGCGTCTCCGCGCCGGTTCCCAATGCCTAGTCCAAGTTCCCGGTCTCTTCACTCATGTATTTGATCAGTAACCGAAGACGCTGATTCAATACCAGCTCCTCAAGTATTTGTTGTCTGCGGAGCGGGTCATTCACGAAGGTCGCGGCCATTAGATCCGCCAGCACTTCAGTGTTCCCGAGCTCCGAGAGATAGCGATCAACCTTCTCTGGGAGTTTCCGGCCATTCTCTTTCAACTTCGCATATAGCTCGATGACTTTTGCGCTGAGCGCGTCTGTTTCTACGGATGGTGTCCCTTTTGATTCCAAAGCTTCAATTTGAGCAATCGGAAATGGAGAACTCTGATCAAATCCGGAAAAACGGACTCGGCAGATTCCCTGAAGAATGAGGTTTGAAGTGCCATCACTTCGGCCTACGCAAGCTCTGATTAGACCAACTCCTGCGACATGGAAAAAATCATCGGTTGATTGCCATTCGGCGCGGTCATGTTTCAAGAGGGCGATGCAGAACATGCGATGCTTAGTCAGGGCGTGTTCTAGCATCGTCCGGTAACGGGGTTCAAAAATATAAAGCGGCAGCAAAGCATGCGGAAAAAGCAACGCGCTTGGCAACGGCATTACAGGAACTCGTTCGGGTAGGGTAAGGCTCTCCATGGGGAATGAGATAAGGCTAAGAATAATGGCGTTGGTTTAGGTTTTTCTTAATAACCGTTGAAGTTGATCGAGGGACAACTGACCGTCCACGCAGTTTTTTCCTAGATGGACGTAATTGAGCACCGATGTCTTCGAGAACTCTTCCCGAAACCGGCTCCCGAGTTTTCCGATTCCCATCACCGCAAGCCGTTGTGCGCCCCGATGTCGCTCCGCAAAATCACGGAGTCTGGCAAATTGCGTTGGACTATCAGTTCGCGTCGCAACTTTCAGGATGTCCGGGTTTAACTTGCCGGCGGTACGAGCCATTTCGTCCAGATGCCTTGCAGTGGGCGTGCCAGTGAGGTTGTGAAGCGAGATAATTAGCCTGATGGATCGTTTGCGAGCTTCAAGCAGGAGATCGGCAAAGGCCAGCCCTGAACGCAGTTCGACGTCGATAAATGTCGCATACGGGAGGAATTGACGAAGTAAAGCGTCGCGCGTGCGCGGGCGTAACCGGTTTGCGCCGCCCTCCGATGGGTGTCGCGCTGTGATAATGAGCGGTGCTCTAAGCTTTTTTGCTTTTTCTTCTAACCTCGCGATTGCCGGCGCGAGTGCGTCGAGGCGCAATTCAAAGAGGTCAGGGGGAACCCGCAGAGTGATGGCGCGTTCGAGGTCCGCTGCGGAGAAGATAACAGCGACCGTTGCCGGACTTGGCTGTTTCATTCAGCGCGAACTGGGTGACGTTCGATCAATCGTTCGAGGTATTTTGCGATCAGATCGAACTCCAGATTAACTGGGGTACCTATCGAAACCGAGGCAAGATTGGTGTTGGCTTGGGTATGCGGGATTATCCAGGTCGTGAAGGTTTTGTCTGTACATTCAGCAATGGTTAGGCTGACTCCGTTGACCGCAATCGAGCCTTTGAAGGCGACATAGTGGGCGAATTCAAATGGCAATTCGATTTCAAGCCGAAGGTCGGCTCCATTTGATTCGACACCTGCGACGTGGGCGGTGCAATCAACATGGCCTTGAACGAAGTGGCCTCCGATTCGCCCATCTGCCGCCAAGGCCAGTTCGAGATTAACGAGGCTGTTGCGTTGAACCAGTCGCAAGTTGGTGCGCTCCAACGTTTCTTGGAGGAGATCAAAAGTAATCTCGGCCCCCTCTTTTCTTGCGACCGTTAGGCAACAACCGTTAACAGCGACGCTGTCGCCAATTTCGAGCTTTTCAAGGATTTTGCGGGCTTGGATTCGGAGATGGCAAGTGTCGCCCTTTGAAGAATCCAAAACGGACCCGACTTCCTCAATTAAACCGGTGAACATACTGGGATCTGGTTGCAGATTCGCCAAATAATTAGCTGTCCCGTCATGGAACCGCAACCGTCGCTGTTGCGAGGAAACAACCGACAGCGGCTTTGAAGGGGTTCTTTGGATGTCGGAAATTGCTCTTGCGAAACGGTAGCCAATGCGTTGCATAAGGCGGCATGCGCGCATTAGTTCTGTTCTCCGTCGCCATTTTGTGTCCGTGGCACTTTGAACTCATGGCGGCAGAAGTAGAACTGGGGTCGCCAAAGCCCTCGCGCTCCACACCGGCGCCATCCGCTACTTCCCTGCCTGCTGCAACCTCCGCTCAGACTCCTTCCGAGGGTCCGAACGCTGCAAATCCACGTTATCGGCCAGCGATGCTAGGAACGAGCCCGCTCTCGGTTATCAATCGGATCAACACCAAAGAACTGATGCAGAAAGGCCAAAAAGATGCCTCGCTAATGTTCTGCGCGTCAGTCAAAAAAAATGGCGAAGTCAGTAGTCTCTGGATTTATCGCCAAACCCCCGATTCGACGGCGCTGGTTGACGAACTGGACAGATGCTTTGGCAACGCCATTCTGATCCCTGGCGTCTACAACCATGAACCGGTTCACGTGTTGTTCTTTGGAACCGTGACTTTCAAGGTGGTAAATGATAAACCGCGCCTCAGAATTTTCGCTAATCAAGAGGCAACTGAACTCGAGAAGGAGTCAGACTTTGTTGGTCCGCAACCATTTCTAGGCCGGGAATCCAAGTTTGAAGGAATACACTACCCCAACGATGTCCTTTCTGAGTGGCTTTCGGGCATCGCCGAGATGGCGATGAAGATTGATGCCGATGGGAATCTCAAAGAATTAAGGGTAGCTGCGGAACATCCACCCTTGGCGGGATTCGGCCGTGCGGCGTCGGAGGATTTTCGAGTTGCCCGATTTATCCCGGCATTTCGCGATGGTAAGCCGGTGGAATGCAACATCACCCTCCCGGTTTACTACGAACCATAGGCACGAATCTTGCAGACTGGGCTCCGAAAAAAAATTGCGAAAATGTTCGCAAAACGGGCTTGACGCACCGTAGAAGACGACATCAGGTTGTCCTGTTCGTTCAAAATAAATTTAAAAAAAGTGAAAAAAACCCTTGTCAGGCTCGGAAAACGCCGTTAATCCTGACCGCCAACCTAACCCAAACCTAGGAGAAACCAATGATTAGAAACGTACTCAACACGTTAGGATCGTTCCGCTCGACCTTGAAGGTCGTCGCGGGGCTTCCTATCCTCGCGGCTGCGAGCGCCTTTGCGCAAGCGCCGACCCCAGCCCCACAAGAAGCGGTTACCGAACGAGTGACCGTCACAGGTAGCTACATTCCAACTGCAGAAACCGAATCCGCACTGCCGGTTACGGTCTATACGGCGGAAGTCCTGACAAAACAGGGCGCGCAGCAACCGGTGGAAGGCATTCGTCAGTTGCCTTCGTTTGTTGGTAACGCTGCGACGGAAAACGATTCGAACGGCGGTGACGGTACGGCCACGATTAACCTGCGTGGCGTTGGTTCCGAAAACACGCTGGTTCTGGTCAACAACCGCCGCATGTTCAACCAACTTGGAACAAGCTCAGACATCAACCTCATTCCAATCGGCGCTTTGGCGCGCACCGAAATTCTGAAAGACGGTGCTTCCGCTATTTACGGTTCCGACGCGGTTGCTGGTGTTGTGAACTTCGTCATGCTCAACGGTCCTGGTGAAAAACCATACGAAGGTGCTGAACTTTACCTGTTGTATGGCAACACGACGGACACCGATGCTCACGTTCGCCAGGTTTACCTCCGCGGTGGTGTGACAGGTTTGGATGGCAAGGTTTCCATTGCGGCTTCCGGTGAATATTATTCCCGCGCTAACCTCTTCTCGCGTGATCGTGAGATTTCACGAACCGCTGACAACAGCAATAACCCACAGGGTAACGGATGGGGTGGCCCGAACAGTAACAGCCCGACCTACGCAGGCCGTATTGCAGTGGCTCCTGGAGCGACCGCACTTGGCTTTACAACCACCGGTCAGTTGACCCTCGACGATCTCTCGGATAACCAAATTACTCCGGGTGACTACCGTGCGTTCAACGCCACTCTCGATCCAAACAACTACAACTTCCGTGAATTCACGCCGGCCATTCCAGCGATGGAGAAGGCGATGTATTACATCACGGGCCGTTACAAAGTGTTCGGCGATTACATGCAGTTCTACGGCGATTTGATGTATTCGAAGGTTAAGCAGGACAACGGTCTTGCTGGCGCTCCATTTTCAATCACCAGCGCAACAGGGGCAACCCGTGGCATCGTCGAATCACGAGCGAATCCATTTAACCCGGCAGGCAATTTCTTGACCGCGGTTCGCTATCGCTTGCAACAAGATTTGGGTAACCGCCGCTCCTTCTTCGATAAGGATTTCTGGCGCTACACCGCAGGCATCAACGGTGACTTCAATTTCAAAGACAACGCCTTCATCAGTCATTTGGGTTATGACACTGGCTACGTTTACGAGCGCTTCGATGAGCAGGAAATCGACAGCGGTGACGCTACGCGCACTGGGATCATCGAAGGTATCGCCGGAACACAGGCTGCAAATCCTGGTATCTTCTTCAACCCGTTCATCGGTCAAAACGCTCCGTTGATCGGCACAGCGCCAACCTACGTCAATGGTGTTCCTACGGGCCAGGTTGCTCCGTATAACAACGTTGTAACGGCTCAGGCCGCCAGCTACGTCGGACACAGCTTCTTCTTGGAGCGCGCCTGGCTGGTTGACGCCAAGACGAACATGCACCTCTTCCCAAACATCTGGAACGGTGGTCTCGATTTCTCGTTCGGTTACGAACACCGGGAGGTCAACCAAAAGACCATTGCTGATCCAGTTCAGCGAGCGGGTGACCAGCTCGGCTTCAATGCCGGCGCTGACAACAAGTTCCGCCAGGAAGTTGATTCCTTCTTCACCGAACTTTACTTCCCGATCATCACCTCGACGATGAACGTCCCGTTCGTTCGTTCGTTGGATATGACCTTCGCTTGGCGCTATGAGCAGTTCGACGACACGGACCTCATGCCAACCGACCCCACGCTGCCGACTTCCGCAAGCTTCGACAACGTGAACGAAGATGAAAACTTCGGTGGAACGCCGCGCGTGACGCTGCGTTATCAGCCAATCGCTGACATCACCCTGCGCGCAAGCTGGGGTCAGTCCTTCCGCTCACCATTCCCAGCTGAGTTGTTCCTGCCTATCGTTCAGGATTTCCCGGTTCTGTTTGACCCAATCAACCAGAGCACAGGCCAGCCTCCAGGGGGCGTGTTCCGTGGCGGCAACACCCAATTGACTCCAGAAAAGACCGATGCTTACACAGCAGGTATCGTCTGGACGCCGAAGTTCCTGCCGGGCTTCACCATGACTTTGGACTGGTATCAATTGTTCACCACCGACCTCATCCTCAGCGGCAACGACTTCGCTCAGGTGTTGGTTACGAACAACGTGATTGCTCCTAACAATACCACGGCAGATTGCGGCAACGATACCCTGAACAACATCGGTATCATCCGCGATCCTAATGATAACAGCTTGTTCTGCGTTAACTCGCAAACCGGCAACGCTGGTAAGCGCCACGTTCAAGGTATCGACGCGACTGCAGTCTATGAGATTCCGACCGAACGATTTGGTAAGTTCACCCTGTCGGGTGGCTACAACCACTTCTTTACCTGGAAGGCTCAGGCCGGCCAAGGTCTGCCATTCACTAGCTTCCTCGGCAACTACAACAACGGCACCCTCCCACTCGCTCCTGGTGCTATTCCTTGGAACAAGGGATTCCTCCGCGGCGAATGGCAGTGGAACGGCTGGGACTTCATCGCAACGGGTAACTACGTTGGTGATTTCCGTGACGATCCGTCGTTCTTCGTTGATTTCGCCGGAGACTCCCGCAACGTCCCGAGCTACATCACGCTCGACATGCAGCTGAGCTACGAGTTCATCAAGCCGGAAGCCGAAGCGGTCACACAGACCTACGCGAAAGATTCGAAGGACAGCAAGAACCCTGTCACAACGGCGGCTGACACGTCGACCATTTGGCAGCGGATGCTCTGGGGCACCAAGCTCACCGTCGGCTGCAACGACGTGTTTGATCGCCAGCCACCATCGGTTCTCGGCGCGTTCAACGACAACTACGATACGTCGCTCTACACGATCCGGAACCGTTTCTGGTACGTGAGTCTGACGAAGAAGTTCTAAGTCGTAAATTAAGCTAATTCTCAAAGGGCGGATGGCAGCAATGTCATCCGCCCTTTTGCTTTTGCAGAGCGGTACCCGCTTCAAACTGACTTGTTTTCAGAGGTGATTTGCACTATTCAAGACCCATGGCGACGCAAGCAGTGCCGCTAAGCGCAATTCGACGGAAAACAGGCCCCGCTTCTAAAAAGAACCTTGGGCCCGCTAAGAAAGCGTCCCCTTGGATCCTTGATCGATGGCGTGACCTATTGCTTTTCGTTGGGACGCCGGTTCTTTTGATTCCGGTGTTTAGCGCCGCTCAGAGTCGCTGGAGCGGGCAAGACATTTTCCTGTTCGTAGGTGCCTTTGGCGCGATGGGACACCATCTCCCTGGAATGATTCGGGCCTATGGGGACCGAGCGCTCTTCGAGCGCTTCAAGGTTCGTTTTATCGTTGCTCCAATTGCGTTGCTTGCGGTCTGCGTCTGGGCTTCGGTTTATGACATTCAAGCGATCCAACTTGTGGCGATGGGTTGGGGCATCTGGCATGGGATGATGCAGACGTATGGATTCTGTCGGATCTATGACGCAAAAGCGTCTGCAGGGGCCGCCGCGCGGGCACGAATGGATTTCTTCCTGTGTTTCGCCTGGTTTATTGGAGCGGTCATACTGTCGCGGGAACGTTTTGGGAGTTGGTTAAATCTTTATCATGCGAGCGGTGGACCGGTTATACAGGCGGCATCGATCGAAGCGTTACGTTCGGTTGTCGTCGTCGGCCTTGGGCTCGTAACCTTGGGATTCCTCCTGAGTCAATTGCGTGATTGGCGATCGGAACGTGCTGCGAGCCCCGTTAAGTTGGTTCTTTTAGGGAGCAGCATAGCCTTTTGGTGGTATTGCAATAACGGCGTTCAAAATCTTCTGGTTGGCATCTCTCTCTTCGAGGTTTTTCACGACGTTCAGTATCTCTCGATCGTTTGGATCTATAACAGGGCGCGCGTCGAACGTGATAACACAATCCATGGATTTATGCGGTTTGTGTTCCGTCGCAGCGGGGCCCTAATTGGCGTCTATGTTGGGCTGGTTCTAGCCTACGGAGCAATCGGCTTCACCACCTCGAGTATCACGATTGAATCTATTCGACACGTGTTGCTGGGAATCGTGACGGCATCCGCTCTTTTGCACTTTTATTATGATGGATTTATTTGGAAGGTTCGCGAAAAAGAAACCCGATCGATGCTCGGGATTGACGGAGCCGGCGCTTCACTGGTTTCTCCGCGCCGCTTGCCAGGATGGGCGGTCCATGGTCTGCGATGGGCTTTGTTGATCGTTCCTTTTGGCGTCCTTGCTGCGACCCAACTTTTCGAAAAATCACAGCTTAGCGAGGCAAAGGCGTTGCACAACGCTGGCCGAATCGAGGAAGCGATTACGCGATACGAGGCTGCCGTGAGCCGTAATCCGTCGTTGGCGGAGGCGGAGTTCTATTTAGGGTTAGCATGGAAAGACTTGGGCGATTTGGATCGGGCCGTTCAACATTATGAGCGTGCGCTGGCCATTGATCCTAAGAACGCAAAATCGGAGTCAAATTTGGCGGGTATTCTTGTCACCAGAGGGAAGCTGGACGAAGCCCAAGAACGGTACGAGCATTGCCTGTCGGTCGATCCACGCCTTCAAATCGCACACAAAGAATTGGCTGATATTCTTGTCGGGAAGGGTGAATACGAATCAGGCATTTCTCATTACGAGGAGGCCCTTCGTATTCAGCCAGACTTTAAACAAGCCAAACAGAATCTGGACTTTGCCCGTACGCTCGTCGGGCGATAAGTATTAAGCAGACGCGGAACCTGCGTTGGCATTACCGGTGCTCCTTGGTAGAGCGCTGTGGTATTCATTCGTCTGGACCCGTTTCGGTTCAAAAAGGCTTTCATCGTCGGGATAGCTCTCATTTTCTTGGGCGCCCCGATAACTGGTTGGGCAGATCCGTTGTTGATGGCTCTCCGGGGGCCTGGAAAGCTCGCTCCGGGAAGGACTCAGACCGCTGTCGTTTCACAGGATCAAAAAGAGGTTCCTTACCGCCCTCGGTAAAGCTTCTAGGCGATTCTCATTTCGCTGGGAAAAAAGCTGGCTGACCGAGTAGGAGATATGGCAGAGTTGGGACTGTAACGGTCCGGCGACTCTTACCGGAAGATTTTTATTGCTAGAAAACGGCCAAAATCCTATTGTCTTTTTTGCGAGTATAGAAATTATGAGAACGCTCACCTCCTCCCTCTACAGAACATGCGGCTCCGTCGCCCTCATTCTATGTGCTGGCTCGGCTGCATTCGCCTCAGATCTCGTTCTTCAAAAGGTCCCGCAAGTCGCGATACCGGAGCCAGCTGCTGGCTCTCAAACCGGACTTGGGCCGCAGGCAACCTTCGCTTTGGTCAACTACAATGTTGCCGGTAGCCAGGGCAAAGCTCATGCGCTTTACGTCAGTTCGGGCACGGACTTGTCGGTTGCGAATAACTTGGTTGATAACCAAACCGCTACGTCATTCGGTTTCTCAGCCGACGACAAATCACCGACTGCCATTATCGACCTTGGCAAACTGTGCACGTTGAAGCACCTCACTGCGACCTATTCGGCGCAACCCGGAAGCATGGATTTTTACGTCATGAAATCCCTTCCAGCAAATGGACAAGACGCGGCACAAGCAAGTTTGCAGATCGATGCAAACGCTATTTCGACCTTGGAGCCCATCGCCTCATCGGTTGATGACGGGACACAAGGCAAAAGCTCGGTTGATATTGCACCTACGGAGGGACGTTATCTGATGGTTCGGTGGAATCCGGCGACGCAGACCAGCGGTGATTTTACTTTAGCTGAGGTTTCAGCGTTCAACCCGGAGGGCGGGAATCTCTATGCTTCGAATGTGAATTTCGCTAATCCAACGACCAATACTGAACGATCCGAACGAAAAGTTGCCACGGATTCAAAGGATGTTCCCGATGCTAAGGACATCGTGGACACCAAAGATATTCCAGAAGAAGGTCCGGGCCTCCCACCTCCTCTGCCTTTGACGCCGTCCTTTACCTTTATTCCTCAGTTAGTCCCAGCCAGTAAGTAACGACAGGAGTTTTCGCGAAATCCCTCAGCCGAATTGATCGGTTGGGGGATTTTGTTTGTTAGGGTAATTTCCGTCTTCCTTTGTGTCTAAAAGTTGTCGCGAATGATATTGAAGATCGCGTTCGTCATCAACGACCCGTGAAGTTCTTCTGCTCCCGGCCCTGAGGCGAAGGCGACGGTGTCATCCAAAGTATTCAGCGCGACTGGCGCATAAAACGCAACTGGCTCCTGCGGCTGCTCTGAAGGGGAAGGCGCAGGAGTTGTATGCGGATCTTGGGACGCAGCGAGTTTAGCCGTTCCGTAATACCTTTCGCCATTGGGCCCGGTCGCCCATGAGAGCCACGGATCGCCGGCCGAATTTACTCCGAGAACGGCGATACCGCGATCTTTCCTAAACGGGTATCCGCTCAAAGTCAGCCCGCCAATTGCAACGTCGCCACAGACGATAATCGTCGCTTTTCCACCAGCGTATTGCTGAGCGATGGCGACGGCGCGATCAAGTTCGACGGTTTCAACCAGTGTATGTTCCGCATGGTTTCTTTCTGCTGCTTTTCGCATCAGTGCGGCATCGACCACTAGAAAATACCCAGAACGACTGAACTGGAGTAGCTCGATCGCCCGGCGAACCATGTCGGACAGATTTGGTTGTTCCGTCCGCGCTTCGATTTGGTCCGAATACGCAAGTTCCGATCGGCCAAAGGCGCCAAAAACTTTCGGACGTTGCCAAGCCGGTATCGCCTCCAGTTCTGCTTTAGTTCGAACCATGTCGAAGCCCCCTCTTCGCAACTCAAGGAGAAGATCATGATCATCCCGGCGAACTCCTCCTTTGCTTACGGGGAGGAACTCGTCGCTTCCGCCACCTAGGACAAGGTCCACAACTCCGCTATCGGTAAGCTGCCGGGCGATCGTTGATCGGTCGGTCTGGTCGGTAGTATGGGCGTAAAAAGCAGCTGTAGTAGGATCAGTGATGTTCCCATTTGTCACCAGACCGGTCGCGCGCCCTGCTCTATGGGCGAGCTCGACTAAATTGGTGAGAGACCGGCCGTTTGCGTCGGTTCCAATTAGCCGGTTGTTGACGCGCACTCCTGTGGCCAATGCCGTTGCTGCCGCAGCCTGGTCTGGGGTGGCGAAATCTTCCGAATAATTCGTCAATAAAGCGACGTGAGGCATCGAATCTAATGCCAAGGGTGTTTCCGCGCCTCCGGCGTACACTCGAGTTGCGGCAAGGCGGCTGGGCGAAAGCCCTTCACCTATGAAAAGGATGACGCCAAATGGTTTTTGAACCACCCAATGCTTGAAATAAAACACCCCGCCGATGGCGAATGCGATCAGGCAAAAGAATGCGAGCAATTGGTTTCGCCATTTCACACTTCGATGTAGGAGGCCGTCATTTGTATTGTCAACGAAAGAACAGCTTGTGCGTGATTGGCATCGTGGCGAAATTGCGCGACCTTGGCGAAACCAATCATCTTAATCATTCGCGACGGTTGGGGTATCAATCCTGGCGGGCCTGAAAAGCGTGAAGAAAACGGGGACGCCAGTTTACTCGCGAAAACTCCTTTTCACGACCGGCTATATCGCGAGTTTCCATGGGGGCGTCTGAGCGCCAGCGGACTTGATGTTGGCTTGCCGGAAGGCCAGATGGGAAACTCCGAGGTTGGTCATCTTAATCTCGGGGCTGGCAGAATCGTTTATCAGGATCTTACTCGGATTAACAAAGCGATCGCGGAAGGTGAACTAAACAACAATTCAGTGGCTCGCGATGCGTTCGTGCGCGCTCGCGGTCATCGGCTCCATTTTCTTGGACTTCTATCAGATGGCGGAGTTCATAGCCATTACTCTCATCTGGTCGCGTTGGCCAAGATGGCTCGAGAGGCAGGCGTGACGGATATCCTTGTCCATGCTTTCACCGACGGGCGCGACACTTCGCCGACGGGAGGTGCTGGTTTTCTTGACGTCTGTCAGAAGGAGTTGGCAGCGTCAGGAACGACAATCGCGACCGTTGTTGGTCGGTATTTTGCGATGGATCGCGACCGGCGTTGGGATCGGACGAAAAAAGCTTGGGACGCAGTCGTTTTCGGCCGCGGCGAATTCTCAACGCTCACGCCGTCAGCGGCCGTTCAGGTCCAATATGAAAAGGGCGTGACCGATGAATTCCTCCCAGCGCTGATTTTCTCCCATCCAAACGAACAACGAGTGCGGGATGGCGACACTGTTTTTTTCTTCAATTTTCGCGCCGACCGAGCTCGCCAGCTTTCTCAAGCGTTTCTTCTGAACGATTTCGACGGTTTTGACCGCGAGATTTGGCCACGAGTTAATTACGTGACGCTCACACAGTACGATCCGACCTATTCATGTCCTTGCGTTTTTGGGCCGGAAGAGTTGCGCCGGATTTTGGGGGAGGTGGTTAGCGAAGCGAATAAGACTCAGTTGCGGATCGCCGAAACAGAAAAGTATCCACATGTGACCTACTTTTTTAATGGTGGGATCGAGCGCGCTTATCCTGGAGAAGAGCGGAAAATTGTCCCTTCGCCTAAAGTCGCCACCTATGATTTGAAACCAGAGATGAGCGCTAACGAGGTGACGCAGGAGGTGCTTTCTCGGTTGTCCAAGTTTGACCTCATCATTCTTAACTTTGCCAATCCAGATATGGTGGGCCATACCGGGGTCGTTGCGGCAGGAGTCAAAGCCGTTGAAACAATCGATGAATGCGTGAGCCGTATCGTCCCTGAAGTGCTCGCACTGAACGGCGCATGCCTAATTACTGCTGACCATGGTAATTGCGAACAAATGCGCAACCCCGATGGATCGCCCAACACTGCGCACACCACGAACCTGGTTCATTTTATTTACGTAGCGAAAGACGCCACAGAATTTCGAGTCGAAGACGGCATCCTGGCTGATGTAGCGCCCACTATTCTCAATTTGCTGGAATTATCCAAGCCAGCTGAAATGACTGGGCGAAACCTGGTTATCCCGAACAACAGATAATCTGCTAGACGAATTGACCGTCGGTCTGACGAATGATTCGGATATCGTCGTAACGAATGCCGAGTTGGCGGTTAAACTGCCGTGTTCCGGCGAGCGCAATCCGTTGCAAAAAACGGAGCGGCGCTTCCTCGAGATTATCATGCCAGATTGGTTTACGTGTCAGTACGAGTGACCCATTCTCCTCTATCAATGCTCCCCATCTGGGTGGTACAATCGAATCGTGATAAAGCTTCTGCGGCAAAACGAGAAAGAACAGATTGGCACAACGGTACCGGGTAAGGCATTCGAATTTCAGCCCATTGTTAAGGCGCGTCTGCAGTGCGGAAAACTCCCGTAAGACTCGGGCGTAGTTGCGGTGACTAATACCAGAAAAATCATGGGAGTCGTATTCCGGAAAAAGCGAATCGCCTGTTCGAAGAGTTGGGTAGTGAATCCGTAAGTGCTTCTCGAGAACATCGCGACGCCTGCTAATCGAATGAAGTCGTTCTCGGGTTGCCTCGCTATTGCAATTGTCGCGGCGCAGATCAGCCAGGGCTTGTTTGCATTCAAAAATCGCCGTTGCTGGGCGTGAACCGGGTCGATAGGCGGCAACATCTGCCCGATAACGACAACGCGGCAAACTAACCTCCATCGCGCATGCGGAATAGCCGTTGGCCTGAGCCCAGAGAAAGGCGAGCCTTTTAAGTTGGACGTGTGCCGCGGTTTCCCCTGTGCGAGCTACTGGCGCGTCCATTCCGCGAGCTCCTTTGCCCAATAAGTCACGATTAGGTCTGCTCCCGCGCGTTTCAGCGATGTCATGATCTCCATCACTGCTCTCTTCTCGTCAAAGAGGCCCTTCTCCGCGCCAGCCTTGACCATGGCGTATTCGCCACTGACATGATAAACCGCCGTCGGTTTCCCAAAACGATCGTGAACACGCCAAAGGATGTCGAGAAAAGGAAGAGCCGGCTTAACCAGGACGATGTCCGCCCCTTCTTCAATATCAAGCGCCACCTCTCGCAACGCTTCTCGTGAGTTTGCGATATCCATTTGATAGGAAAAACGATCCCCAAATTTTGGCGCATTTTCCGCGGCTTCACGGAATGGACCATAGAAAACAGAAGCGAACTTTGCTGCGTAACTCATGATACCGGTTTGAGTAAACCCATTGGCGTCCAGAGTCTTTCGAATAGCTCCGACGCGCCCGTCCATCATATCGCTTGGCGCGACCAGATCGGCTCCGGCGGCCGCGTGAGAAAGCGCCGTCTTCGCTAGTAACTCCACTGTTTCGTCGTTTAAAACGTGGAAATGACCGCCATCCGACCGAAGCACGCCACAATGGCTGTGACTCGTATATTCACATAAGCAAACATCAGAAATCACGATGAGTTCCGGGCATCGCCCTTTAATGGAACGAATCGCCTGTTGAACGACCCCATCTTCGGCATACGCTCCAGTGGCGATCTCGTCCTTTCGCTCTGGAATTCCAAAGAGTAGGATCGCTTTCAAACCGAGGTTGTATGCCCGTTCTGCCTCCTCTGCGATCGCCGGTAGGGGAAATTGAAACACGCCCGGCATGCTTCCGATTGGCTTTGGTTCGGTAACCCGCTCACTTACGAAAAGGGGAAAAATGAAATCATCGACCGTTAACCTTGTCTCTCGAACTAAGTTTCGGAGGCCTGCTTTCTGACGAAGGCGGCGAGGTCGGTGAATCAATTCCTTCACCGCCCGAGGCTACGCGCTCTCTTCCAGCGCCGCAAGCTTGGTGCATTGGGTCTGCTTCAGCCATCGAGCTTGACGCCGCTCTCTCTTCCGTATAGCGGCTGAGGGCAGGTCATGTGCGCCGCGAAAAGACGGGAAGTCGATTATTTGTTGGTCGATATCAGCAATTCGTATACGAAAATCGCTTTCGCTAATAAGAGACGGATTGAAGCGCCAGTTCGCTGCCTAACCAGCAAATTTTCGACTACTTTCCTTCGCGGAATTTTGCGTCAACGAAAGGTGGGAACCTTGATTGTCTCATCGGTCGTTCCGCGCAAGAATCGTCAGGTTCTGAGCGCTGCTGGATCGGTTCCCCTCCTTTTTTTAGGGCCGGCGTTGGATCTCGGTGTCGGCATCGATTATCCGGTCCCGAGTTCGATCGGAGCGGATCGCCTCGCCAATGCTGCGGCCGTGGCTGACCTTTCGGGTTGTCCGGCGATTGTGGTCGATTTCGGAACAGCGGTCACCTTCGATGTCGTTTCGGCAAAAGGGAACTACGTTGGCGGTGTAATTGCTCCAGGACTCGAAGCAATGACTAATTTCCTGTATCAGCGAACGGCTTTACTTCCAAAGCTGGATCTGCGTGAACCGCGACATGCCATTGGAAGAACGACTCGTGAGGCAATGTTGTCGGGTGCGGTCTATGGTTATCGCGGTCTTGTTCGCGAGATCTTACTTCGCATCAGTCGAGAAATGCCGAAAACAAAACCGCGGGTCATTGCGACCGGTGGATATGCAGAATTAATTGCCCGCGAACTTTCGGAAATCGATTCCGTCTATCCAAATCTAACGTTGGACGGATTACGAATAATTGGAAATCGAAACGCCGGATCGGCGCAGAAAACTCGGCGGAAACCGCAAAGATAGCGTTGTGCGATCACTGATTTTTCGTGGGAAAAACGGCAAAATAGGCGTTGCATTTTTGCTCGGGAAAGCTTCTATGCGATCTGGCATGATGATTCGTAGCCTCGCGGCGATCGCGGTTCTGGCGCTCACTTCTTATGCGGCAACGAATGTCGCTCCGACCAAAGGTGAGTTGGAAGCGATGTACGACAAAGCGTTTCGCGATTTCAACGCCAACAATTATCCGGATGCGTTGAAAGAGCTCGATGCGATCGATGCTCGTCAGCCTGATTTGGCTGAATCTCAAAATCTTCGCGGTGTGATTCTTATGCGACAGGCCCAGTACGATCAGGCCGAAGTTGCGTTGCAGAAGGCGCTCGCGGCCGATCCCAAGTTCTGGAATGCCCGCTTCAATCTCGCCGAAATCCCGTTTCTAAGGAAAGATTGGCCCGAAGCGAGAAAACGTTTCGATGCGTTGCTCCAAGGAGATGCCAGTGAGTTGCAAGGCGAAGCGTCGCAGCTGATCAAATACAAGATCCTTCTTACATACCTTCTCCAAGGCAACCAAAACATGGTCGATTCGATTTTGGCCAAGCTTGAGTTGTCTCCGGAAACTCCGGCTGCGAATTATTCGCACGTTGCCATTGCATTCCATAACAAGAAAGAAAAAGAGGCGAAGGATCTTCTTGGCACTGCAGAAAAGAATTTCTCGCCGCAGCTGAACAAGCTTTTTGCCGAATCCCTCTACGAAGTCGGTTGGTTGCAAAAACAAGCAGGTCAAACTCGCGCAGCTCTTGAGCTTACTTCTGCTGCCGATCGGGTAGCGAAATCGAAGGCTAGCGCCGAGGAAAAATTCGAACAGGCGGAAGAAGCCTTTCAGAAATTAGACCTAACCACCGCCAAATCGTTGGTGGATGAAGCGGATGCAGCAAATCCTAACCAAGCCGCGACGATCAACTTACAAGGAGAGATTCTGCTCGCTCAAAAAGATTTCGGCGGTGCAGAAACAGCCTTTAAACGGGCCCTGAAATTGGACCCGAAATTGACGGAAGCGCATTACAATCTCGCGCAGATTCCGTTCAAGAAAAAAGAGTACACCAAAGCTCGGGAACGATTTGAAGCGCTTTTTGGTTCGTTGCCTTCTGGTGGTGACAAGAATCAGACAGCCCAACTCGTTAAGTTCAAAATGTATCTAACCTTTCTCTTGGAAGGAAAGGATAGCCGAGCCCAGAAGATCATGGAGCAGTTCAAGTTTACCGGGGACACACCGGCCTTGTATTACGCCCAAGCCGCGTGGGAGTTTAAGCACGACAACAACGTCAAAGGCAATCTCTGGATCGTTTCCGCTCGCAAGATCTACTCCCCAGCTTTGAACCTACTCTTCGCTGAATCATTCTATGATCTCGGCTGGCTGCAACGACAGCAAGCCCCGACAGAGGCGACGACCCAAGTGGCAAAGAATGATGCCGTGCCGGCTGCACAGGGCGCTACTCCTGCCGCTGCGGCGACAACTCAAACGGCAACCGACATTGCGGCCAATCAAACGGCCGACACCAGTGCCGCCCTTTCTCAAGCATCTGTCGCGACGACTGATACGCAAGCCAAGAGCCCTTCCACAAATCCGGCCGATACAGGAACACTCATCGCTAAGAATGATCAGCCGCACACTGATTCTGCACCGCCCGAAACATCCAAAGCGACCGATACCAAGACTGATGGGACGGCGACGAATGAAACCGCTGTTACCCAAGCACAAGCGCCAGTTGCTCAACCGCCCGCAGCTCAGCAGGCCTCATCGTCCACTGCGAATGCGCCTAACATTCTGCCCCAATCACAGACTAAAAATCTCGCCCAATCAGCCGTCAAACCGGTTAACAAGTCCCAACCACCCGTGGCTGTAGCTAAAACGGCGATCAATCCATCAAATGTCACCGGTCAGTGGACCCGACCCAGTTTCATCGAATGGCTCGATCGAAGACTTAGCCCTCACACTTTGGGGATTGTTGCTCTCCTTTCCGCTGCGATTGTCCTCTTGGCTTGGGTCGTCGTAACCGAAGTTCGTCGTCGCGTGCATGGGTCCGGGTATGAGTCGCCTTCGCCTGCACCCGTTATGGCCCCTCGATTTGGGCCGGTCGATCCGCAAACGGCCGCAGCAAAGCTGACGGCACCCGTTCGATTGATAGGTGGACCCCCGCAGATGTCTCTTCAACTGCGGGCGTCGGAGCCATCTGTCCGCCGGGCGGCTGTTCCATTCGGGAAAGTAAGTCGCCCGTTTGGAATGGGTGGCAGCGTTCCACCGCCAGGCAACGGTCTTGGTGCCGAACGGACCACCGCGCGCGAACAGGAAGAAGTGCCGAAGACGGAGCCATTGCCGGCGCTGCCTTTCCAGCACATTGGGATCCTAAGCTTAGAATTCCACGTGGACAAGTTGTCGC